>Ga0209702_10001487_pt1 | contig 44993 bp, 31 predicted proteins | sample FRY01_FD_187210 | JGI IMG/M metagenome (GOLD analysis project Ga0209702, IMG submission 187210) | Freshwater microbial communities from Lake Fryxell liftoff mats and glacier meltwater in Antarctica - FRY-01 (SPAdes) (version 2) | ecosystem: Environmental > Aquatic > Freshwater > Ice > Glacier... | reverse complement strand
TACTGGTCCAACAACTGGGGTAATTGAAATGGTAATGTCACAGATGCGTGTGGACGATGAGCCCATAGAACAAGCAAAAAGGGGAGTAACTATTACATTTCCAGTAAATGAAAAGGTTCGTCCATCTGATAAGTTATACAAATTAGTTCCAGTCGAATGATCCGGGTTGTTCAGCATCGATTTAAATGCATTGGTTGCAATGCTTGCGTGGAAGCCGATAAATTTCGTTGGCGTATGTCAAAAAAAGATGGAAAAAGCACCTTGATCGGTGGAGTTGAAAAAAAAGGTTGGTTTTCTGTTGTGGTGGATGATGATGAGATTCAAGCATTGGATGCTGCAAAACAGCATTGTCCCGTTAATATAATACGATTTGAATTCTTCAATTATAACAAAAGTCAGACTTAAATCTGACTTTTGTTATAATTGAAATTAGTTAATTCAATTTACAAGTGCTTATTCCAAAAGGAGCATAGAGCGGGCAGAAGCTTATTAAACTAGTAAGTAATAAAACTCCTGCGAATGCTATTAAAACGAGACCTAGAACACCAGAAATAATATTAGCAAAAAATAATCCGGCAACAACTGCGGCTGTAATGATTCTGATCACACGATCAGCTTTTCCCATATTCTTTTTCATAGCATAAATTTTATCTGTGAACAAGGTTAATTTAGGTATAAAATACGTGTATTTAATTATTTTTTGTTACAAATTTCATTCTTCGTATTTAAGAATGATTTTTTTCCGATAGTATTCTTTCATTAGAACTGATTCAGACGATTTTGCTCCTGAAAAGAAAATGAAATAAATGGGTTTTTGAATTGAAGTTATAAGAATATTGCGTTTAAATTTTGATCAAAGTTAAAAAGAGCAGAAGTATGAAACGCACAATTTATTGGTCCGATTGAGCCTTCATTAATGTTTCAACAAATACTTCTACAGGCTGTGCGCCAGAAACTACATATTTTCTATTGAATACAAAAAATGGAACTCCACGAAGTCCTAAATTCTGCGCTTCTTGAATGTCTTGACTGACATCGTAAGCGAAATCATCTGAGTTAAGAACTTTTTCCAATTCTGCTTTTGGCAGACCGATTGAGATTCCAATTTCCTGCAACGCTGAAAGATCTGCAACATCAATTCCTTCGGTAAAATAAGCTCGAAATAAAGATTCTTCGGCCATGTCACCTTTATCATAAGATTTAGCGAATTGAATCATGCGATGTGCATCAAATGAATTGGCAACAACTGCTTTTTCAAAATTATAATTGAGACCTAACGGTTTCGCAGAAGCTACAACATTGTCATGCATCGCTTTGGATTCCTCAAAAGAAATTCCCTTGGCATTAGCTAAATATTGGTAAGTGTTTACTTTGGTGGAAATTACAGGAATCGTTGGATCCAGTTGAAAGCTTTTCCATTCAATTTCCAGTTCATTCGCAAAATCTAGTTCTTTTATGGCTAGTTCAAAGTGACGTTTACCAATGTAGCAAAAGGGACACATGATGTCCGACCAGATTTCCACCTTCATAAATGAATACTTATTTTTTCTTGATTTGCATGACTTCTTCACCTTTTGTCAAGGTGTATCCACCATTAGGAGTTGAAGTTAAAACCCAGTTCTGATTTCCATTGCAATTGACAGAAATCGTATTAGTTGTAGAATTAAAAGACCAGAAACCTTGACTAATCATACCATTTAATGATTATTCAAAAGTCCCATCTTCGTTGAATTGAATAAAGTCAGTAGATTTGTGCGTAACACTTGCTTTGTTTTTTTGATGTGAATTAATCACAAGCGGTAAATCATATACGGCTTGAAGCATGCAATTATCATCTTTGCCAGATACGGCAACAGCTGAGGGCTTTTGTTTGGCTTTTTCTTGTGAAAATGTTGAAATCGAAATCAATGCTATAAGTGTAGTAAATAAGTATTTCATAAGTTCAATAATTAATGTGAATTAAATCGATGTCCGGATTTACAATTTTTAGACCAAATTTAGAAGCAAAGGGTTGAAAAAGAAGTGTTAATTTAACTTTTACCTCCAATCTTCCAATTGAAACGCAGCAATGTTGGCGATCCCATTTGACCTTCGTTGGTGATTATCATGTCGCCATTATCTAAAAAGGTTATTCCTTCAGGCTTATTAAATAACATGGGATCAAGGCAAATGAAATTCACGATTTTCCCTGTTTTGTCAAAGATTGCCATAGTATGATCCACAGCAGAAACAACATAAATCTCGTCAGTTTTAGGATGAACCGAGATCGAGGAAGGCATAAATTTCAAATAATAATTTACCGTATCAGTTAAATTGTGCGTTTCTTTTTGAGGAAGTGGAAGATTATTGTCTAATGCAAAAGCAATTAATTCTGAAACATGAATTTCAAATAGTGGTATATTCGTTAATTTCCCTGTTTCAAGACTCATCTCGTAAACACCACGAATGTCCTTAAACGCAGGGCCTTTAGCTAATCTTGATTTTGATGCAATGAGCAAACGATGATCTTTTGCGTCATAGCAAAGACCTTCATTGTCCCAAGCCGGTAAGGTCAATTTTACTGAATCAACTACGGCAGAATCTGTAGGAAATTTCACACTAAAAAGTGTTGCATCACTTCTCAAGATATAGAAAGTACTATCAACATAGGTTAAATCTTCATAATCTCCTGTTCCACTAAAAACAAAACGATTGCTAATATTTTTATCTAAAAGATTGTAGAAATAAATGATGCCGTCTTCATCTTGTATGCAGGCAACTTCTGATCGAGAAAAATCTGTTAAACCAGAAATTTCGCGTAATTCAAAGGGTAAGGAAGTCATGTATTCAGGTTCAGACAGATTGAACCAACCATTTTCTTTTTGAAAAACAGGAGATTGAATGATGTGATAGCGTTCCACACCAACTTTCTGTATACTTTTTACCGTAATGAAAGATAAAATAGCCAGAACAAAAGAAAAATAAAATTGTTTTTGCATTGTTTCAGTAACAAATATAGACGAATAGTGTGTTCATTGCTAAAAAATTCGGATAATTATTTCTAAACAGCATAAAGTGTATTATTTTAGACGAATAATAAAATAATAGAACTTTGAGCTATTGTACGTTTTGTGAACAATTGGAGCAAGAAGATTTGCATAAATTTTACCATGATACTGCGTATGGTTTTTCTATTCAAGATGATAATGAGTTGTTTGGTAGATTGATTTTGGAAATAAATCAAGCTGGTTTATCATGGGGACTTATGCTTAAAAAAGAATTAAATTTTAGAAATGCTTTCGATAATTTTAATATTGAGATGATTGCGAACTATACTGATGATAAAATAGACGAATTGCTTCTTGATGCGGGTATCATTCGCAATAAATTAAAGGTGAATGCTGTTATATATAATGCCAAAGAAATTCTTGAAATAAAAAAAGAATTTGGTACTTTTAAAAATTGGTTAGATAGTCATCATCCTTTAGAAAAAGTGGATTGGATAAAACTTTTTCGAAAAAGGTTTAAATTTGTGGGTGGAGAAATTGTAAATGAATTTTTAATGAGCACTGGATACTTAAAAGGAGCTCATGATGAGAACTGTCTAATTGGATTAAAAATAAGCACTAATGAACCTAAATGGTTGGAAAAATGAAAAATATTCTACTAACACTGATTGCTTTAATGCAACTTTCTATTCTTTCGGCACAATTTGGTTTGTCTGGAGGTCTTAATACCATTTTTGCATTTGGAGCTCCTAAGCCTTATATAGGACTGCATATTGGAGGAGAAATCCCTAGAGATGATGCCGTTACTTTTTATGGTCGTTTATCAACTTATCTTGGAAATGAAGATTCTATACCAGGCTTAGTGTTTGCTGAGGCAATTGATCCAATGACCAATCCATACCAACAAACAGTTTTTTACACAAGTAAAATGAACTATACGGTTTTGGAAGGTGGAACCCGTTATTATCTTGGAGACGGCTATGATGCTGGTTTTGGTCTGTATGGCGGATCAAATTTCTCTATAATGCTTAACAGTGTGAAACGAAAGTATGGCGATTATGACCAAGTGAAATATGCTTTGCCAGCATCTGAAGTTCCGAAAGGAATGATTTTTAATATAGGAGTGGGATTGTCTGGAGGTGTAAAACATTCATTTGCAGGTCTTGGGACTGTCTATTTTGATGTAAATTTTACTTATTTACTGCTTTCTCAGCCTAGTAATACAACTGCACAATCAACAAACCTATATCGACCATTGATTTTTAACTTTGGTCTTGGTTTTAGGAGAGAATTCTATTGATCCAAGATTTTTGATGAAGTATTTTATCTAAATCTTCAGAAACTTGAACCAAAGTGGAGTAGCGTTTATCACAAGCAATCTGCAGTAGTTGGTCCACCTCATTATGACTCATTAAGTTGGGTGCTTGTGCAAATTGATGCTTAAAACACATTTTTTTTACAATCTGATTTAAACTTTTACTCATTTTGTCCCCTTCGGGAAGAGGATAGGTGATTTGTAAATTCGTAAAAACACTCGGATTTGGATGCGAAAGTGGGAGTTTATCTTCGTGCAATCGCCAAAAAACAATCCCTAATGAGAAGATGTCGCTTGTGTGATTAATACAGTTTAGGCGATTTAAAATCAATTCTGGAGCAGCATAACCCAAGGGAAAAAGAATCCTATTCGAAGTGGGTGAATTTAAATTTAGCGATAGACCAAAATCAATTAAGCTAAGCTTTATATCTTGTTCGTGTTCTTGAACTAAAATATTTGATGGTTTAATATCACAATGTGCAATCGATTTTTGCCTTAATTCTTCAAAGATGGGAACGAGAGCGCTTGTTATTTTTTGGAGAATGATTAAACGATTTTTTCGTTTGACATTTTTCCAATATTGATCCAATGTAACTCCATTTTTATACCGAAGAATCAACATGATTTCGCTATCTGTTTCAATGAAATCGATCACTTGTGGTAAATGCACCGAATCAAATGTAAAAGTTGATTCATTTTTTAAACGCAATTGAATCTGCCCATTTTGAGCTTCTTTTTTTAAGGATTTTAAAATGAATTTTTCGCCCGATTCTTTCGCCTCAATTAGAAATACTTTTCCGAATTTCCTTCGGGTTTGTCCACCCAATTCTTCTATAATTCGATATTTTTCAGAAATACGCATGTTCACTACAAAAATAAAACTAAAAAAGACTCCGACGATGTTTTGTTTTTTATAAGCTGAATTGAATTTAAGAATCGAATTTACATTATTAACAATCAAAGTTTGAATTTATAAGAAAAAAGAAGAAAAGCGAAGAGTAAAAAAAGGAATGTTATATTTGTTTTTATTACTGTCCAACAGGCAGAATAAAAAAAATAGAAGACTCGAATTTTAAGTATTGAAGTTTTTAATCGGACACTAGTGATTTGTTTTTATAGGTTAACCTAAACAGTCAAATAGGTTGAAATCTAATTGATATTTTAGACTTGTTCTAAATGGACAATAACAATTTCTAAGGAATGCAAAAAATATTATTAGCAGATAGTGGAGGCACAAGAACGGATTGGTGCTTGATTTCTGATAAAAAGAATCGTCAATTTTTCGCTGGTGTTTCTTATCATCCTTCGGAATGGAATGATAACTTTATTAGCGAGCAGTCCATTTATTGGTCCAATCACCCAGAGTTAGTGGAAGCTAAATTAATTTTTTATGGCGCAGGTTGTTTAAATCAACATTTTGCCAATCGATTAATGGAGGCTTTCTTGAAATGGGGATTTACATCCGTTGAAATTCATTCTGATATTCATGCGGCTGGTGTTGCATCATTCGGAAATCAACATGGTTTCGTGGCGATTATGGGTACAGGTTCAGTTTTCGCTGAAATAAATCAGAAAGAAATCATTCAAGTTCGTGGAGGATTAGGCTATTTGTTGGGCGACGAGGGGAGTGCTTATTATTTTGGAAAACTGTTAATTCAGAAATACTTGAACAATGGATTTGATTCAGATGTATGTTCACAATTAACTAGGCTCATAGGCAATCGTTCAGAAATAATAGAGAAAACCTATCAACCCAATGGTAAATCGTTCATAGCGTCGATCGCTGCATTAGTTTCTGAACTAGATCACCCATCAGTTTATGCAGTGCATGAAGTAAATATGCGTTTGTTTTTAGATCCTTTAATGGAAATCAACGAATTGAAAAAATGTGGTATATGTTTTTGTGGTAGTTATGCTTGGGGAAGACAAGAGCAATTGAAAAAAATACTCTCAGAATGTAACATTAATTCCCACAAGTTCGTTAAAGAACCTATTGTTGATTTAGCAGAATATACAGTCAGAGTTACACTTTAGTCAATGAGAAGACACTTTTATCGTTTTAACAATCGTTAATACTTTAAATAAGAAGATTCATCTACTGAAAATTGTAGTTGGTAGAAAAGATGGCTTAACTAACAAAAATTAAATGCAAATTGCACTGTAAAACAAATAAATTATGGGTCCTTTAATCATTGATTGCACTCCTCAAACACCATCAATTCACTTTGATGCAGCGACTGGATATATGGAGATCAAAGGGAGGTCGATTCCAGATCAGCCAGATGAGTTTTGGTTGCCAATTTTAAATTGGTTTGAATCATATGTAATGAATCCAATGGATAACACAACTGTTGTGATTGATTTAGAGTATTTTAATATTTCTTCTTCGAAACGAATTTTATTTCTATTGTACAAATTAAACGAACTAATTGATAGTAAGAAAGAAGTTCATGTTGAATGGCTTTACAGAGAATCTGATGAGGATATGTATGAAGTGGGACAAGACTACGCATATATGGTAAAAGTTCCGTTCGTTTTCAAAGAATATGTCGATCCAGATATTGCAATGGCAATTTAGAAATATAAAGCACTTCGATTGAAGTGCTTTTTTTGTTTTGATCATTTAATTGATGAAATGTATTATTTTTGCTCTTGATATGCGTTTACTTAAAGAAATTCCTCACGAAAGATATAAGATTCAACTCTTCAATTACAATCAGAAATATATCGTTAAGATTGAGTTGGGGCAGTTCGAACAAACATTCAAAATCGGAGAACTTGATGTTGATAGTTTAGAAGAGGTCGAGCGTATGATTACTCCTGATTTACTTAATAACACTCTCAACCGTTTTATTGAAATGAGAAGTGATTGGGAAAATGCATTTAATCTTAAAAATCGTTTACATGAAAATAGTTAATTCTATAATGATTACTGCTGTTGCAGTTAGTCTTTTGTCAGCTTGTGGAAAAGGGGAGAAGACAAAGGAAAGCATAACGCCTAAAGTAGAAGCGCGGTCAATGGGTGAATTGAAAATTGCTTATTATGACAGCGATAGTTTGAAAAAGTATTTTGATTACTACCGTCAACAGGATTCATTGGTAACAAAAAAACAAGTAGGCTTCCAAAAAGAAATTGAAAAAAGAAGAAAAGATTTTGAAGGTTTTGTCGTTCGAAATGAACAAAAAGCGCAAAGTGGTTTGCTTTCCCAAAATGAAATGATGCAAATTCAACAAAAGATGCAACAAATGGAGCAAGATCTAATGCGCTACCAGCAAGAGCAGGGTAGTAAATTGGAAAAAGAAACAATGACGAAGTTGGAAGAGATCTCTAAAAAGATAATTGCTGCTGGAGAAAAATTTAGTAAGGAGAATAAGATTGACGTATTCTTTATGCATGGTAATGGTGGTCAGATAAACTATATCAATCCATCTATGAATGTTACGAAAGAATTTGTTGCTTATTTGAATCAGAATCAAGCGGATATTGAAAAAGATTTGAAATAAGATGTTGATTGCAAACCAAAAACAGCAAGAAAATATAGCTGAATATATTCTTTACATGTATCAGGTTGAGGATGTTGTTCGTGCTTATCAGTTAGATTTGAATCGACTAATGACCGAGTTTGTTGGACCGCAAATAACAAATCCATCCTTTACACTTCAATACCACAAATGGTATGCTGACATTATTTCTCAAATGAAATCCCAACGTATCGAAAAGTCTGGTCATTTGAATGAGTTAAAGGATATTTTGATCGAATTATCCTATTTGCATAATACCCTCATCAATTTAGCTGATGATCATAAATACAAGGGTTTATTCAATACTGCCTTGCCATTTATAAATGAATTCAAAGAGAAATCAAATTTAAAGGACAAGAATGAAATTGAGATTGCTTTTCACGCTTTGTATATGAAATTACTCATGCGTTTGAAGAAACAAGAAATAAGTTCTGCAACTGAAGAGGCTTTTGATTCTATGCGAATTTTATTAGCTTATTTAGCCAAAGCATACCACCAAATGAAAAATGGAAGTATGGATTTCTTGAAAAATTAATTGATTTTTTTAATCTTAAAATATCTTGCCTGGATTTAAAATTCCTTTTGGATCAAAAACAGTTTTAATTTGTCGCATTAAGTTCAAGGAAGCTTCCGTAAAAGCAATGTCCATATAAGGTTTCTGAACCAATCCTATTCCGTGTTCACCAGAAATAGTTCCACCCAATTTAACTACTTCGGTAAACAAATCGCGAATAGCAAACGTGAGTTCATTGTTCCATTTGTCGTCATTCATTTCACCTTTGATAATATTGACATGTAAGTTCCCATCGCCTGCATGTCCATAACAAACTGAGTGAAAGCCGAACTCTTTTCCAATTCGTTTTACATGAAATAAAAGTTCAGGCAACGCATATCTTGGCACTACAGTATCTTCTTCTTTATAAATGGATTGAGATTTCACTGCTTCGCCAACTTTTCTTCTCAATGACCATAAACCTTGCTTTTGTGCGGCTGTTTCGGCGAAAAGAATTTCATCTGTTTCAAAGTTTTCTAGAACAATCATAATTTTCTCACAATCCACCATTAATTGATCTGGATCAAATCCATCCACCTCTATTAACAAGTGTGCTTGATGATTTTCTGCAACATGCAAGGAGAAATCATTTGTAAAAGCCTGTGTCCACGTTAACGCATCTCGCTCCATGAATTCTATACCACTTGGTGTTATTCCTGCTTGAAAAATAGCTGCAACGGCTTCACATGCCTTCTGAGCATCATAAAACGGTACTAACATTAATAAGTCATGGGTAGGATGAGGGATTAGCTTTAAAACAATTTTTGTTATGATAGCCAATGTTCCCTCTGAACCAACAATTAATTGAGTTAAATTATAACCTGTCGCATTTTTCAAAACGTTTGCACCTGTCCAGATGATTTCGCCCGAAGGTAAAACAACTTCTAAGTTAAGCACATAGTCTTTTGTTACGCCATATTTAACGGCTTTGGGTCCGCCAGAATTCTCAGAAACATTTCCACCGATAAAACAACTTCCTTTACTTGCTGGATCAGGTGGGTAAAACAAGCCCTTTTCCTTAACCGCATCTTGTAAGACTTGAGTAATTACACCAGGTTCTGTGATAACTTGGTGATTCTTTTCGTCAATTTGAAGTATTTTATTGAAACGTTCCATGGAAAGTAAAACGCCCCCTTCAACGGCTAGCGCACCGCCACTCAATCCTGTCCTTGCACCTGCGGGAGTTACAGGGATAGCATGTTGATGACAATAAGCCATAATTATTGAAACTTCTTCAACTGTCTCAGGCTTTAAGACAAATTGAGGGAGAAAATGTAAATCTTCTGTTTCGTCGTGATCGTAATCTTTACAGTCGATTTCAGCTGTAAGACAACGCTCGTTTACTAATTCGTTGAAGAATTGGATATGCTTGTTATGATCCATTGCCAACAATTTAATCTTCTATTATATAACTAGAATTCAAATGAGGGATTTCAACCTCCCACTTCAATTCTGTTTCAATTTTAACTCGTAAACTATCGCTTTGATGCAATTCTCCATGATTTAAAAAGATCGTTTTAGGTGCTTTTTCAAAATTCTTCAACCATTCGATCATTTCCCCTTGATCGCCATGAGCTGATAAAGAAGTAAGATTTCTAATTTGACATTTTACTTTACGGTATTCACCAAAAAATTTAATTTCTCTAGTCCCTTCCGTTATGGCCCTTCCCCGTGTTCCTTCGCCTTGAAAACCTACAAAAAGCAAAGTATTTCGTTCATTGTCGATATGATTATTTAAGTAATGCAGGATGCGTCCTCCTTCCATCATTCCGCTTCCTGCTAAGATGATTTTTGGTGATTTATCCATAACTAATGCTTTTGACTCCTCATAGGTATTGACAAAATGTACGTCTTCATACATGCGATTTATTTCGTAGTTTGAAATATTTTGCAATTCATGATACTTGTTGTACACGTTTGTTGCATTCACACCCATTGGTGAATCCAAATAGATTTGCATTTTTGGCAGTTTTTCTTCTTCGGATAGTTGGTACAACAAATAAAGGATCTCTTGGGTACGTTCAACAGCAAATGATGGAATCATTAAAATCCCTCTGTTGTCGTAAGTCTCTTGCACCACTTTCAATAATTCATCTTTCACATTCGTTTCTGGGTGAATACGATCGCCATAAGTTGACTCTAAAATAATGTAATCTGCTTTTTTTATTTTTTTTGCAGGGTAAAGTAACATTGGCTTTGTTCTTCCGATATCACCTGAGAAAATAAATTTTTCTTGACCAATGTTTAGGTCCACAAAAGCAGAACCTAGTATGTGACCATTATTTAGGAATTGAAATGTAATTTCATCATCAAAAACAATTGTTTGGTTGTAATCTTGACTTCTGAAGTGTTTCATTGTATGCTGAACATCTTCAATAGTATACAGTGGTTTTGCTTTCGGATGCTTTGTATAGTTATGGGTATTAGCCCTTTCAGCGTCTTCTTCCTGAATTTTAGCACTGTCTAAAAGAATAATTTGTGCTAAATCTTGAGTTGGTTCAGTACAATATATTTTACCCTTGTAGCCATTTTTAATAAGTACGGGCAAATAACCACAATGGTCGAGATGGGCATGTGTTAGAATGATACAATCTATTGTATCTGGTTCAATTGGGAAGGGCGCCCAATTTAAGTCGCGTAATTCTTTTAAGCCTTGAAAAAGTCCACAGTCAATTAAAATGCGTTTCCCTTTCGTTTCAATTAAGGTTTTAGAACCTGTAACTGTGCCCGCGCCGCCAAGAAAGCTGATTTTTAAATCTTTTGTTGTCTTTTTCATACTTCTGAATGTCTATTCAAATGTACTCATTATAAACCAAAAAAGGCGGACAATGTCCGCCTTTAACTTTCAATAATCAAGGTGTTAATTTCCTTTAATTTCAAATTCTGTGCGTCTATTTTGCTGACGTCCATCATCTGTACTATTTGATGCTACAGGTTTACCAGATCCATAACCTTTTGCACTCATACGATTTTCCGCAATTCCTTTAGAAACTAAGTGCTTTACTACTGCTTCTGCTCGTGATTGAGATAGCGTTTCATTTAGTGTTGCCGAACCAGTATTGTCAGTGTGACCTGAAATTTCAATTTTCAAATTTGGAACATCCTTCATTAATTTCACCAATCGATCTAATTCTGCGTTAGATTCTGCTCTCAAGGTTGCTTTTCCAATGTCAAAGAAGATATTACGCAATGCAATCTTGCTTCCGATTGCAATGTTCTTCAATTCAATTTCCTTGTTCACTAAATTATCTGCCGCTCCCATTGGAATGTCAAAGTTCTCTGAGTGAAATAAATACTTATCTGCTTTTACTGCAATACCATAGTTCTTTCCTGAGGCTAGCGTGATAATAAACTTACCTGTCGCACTATTTGTGACGAAAGTTTCAATTACTTTTCCTGTAGTATTGTCAGTTATTTCAATACTTGCCTCAACGGGCTTTTTCGTCATTGCATCAATTGTGATTCCTTTGAATACAGTAAAAGATTTTTTATTTACCTCCACTGTTCCTTCTACCTGTGCGTCTTTCATTGGAGAAGTGAGTGATGCTAAAAGGTAATCTTCCATATCTGTAATAGGTGCTTTCTCTGGTCCCCAGAAAGTTACTTTGTAGATATCATATCCACCACTGCCACCTGCACGGTTAGAAGAAATATAAGCGAATTTACCGTTCGCAGTAGAAGCGAAGAAAAAATCGTCATACGGTGTATTGATTGGATAGCCCATGTTTACAGGTTTTGTCCATTGTCCAGCTAATTTTTTCGAAACAAAAATATCATAACCTCCAATCGACTCATTCCCTTGTGAGGCAATGTACATTGTTTCACCATCTAAGTGCATATACACTGGACCATCATCAAATTTAGAATTACATGTTCCTAACATGGTAGCAGCCATAAAATCTTTTTGAATTTTACTCTGCATGGCGCTGGACATGACATCGTAACCATTCGCTCTACTGTCATTATCTCTTGCAAAGAAAATACTCCATCCATCAGAACTATATGAAGCATAACGCTCATTTGCTTTTGACGAAGAAATTTGGAAATGAAGAGGAGTAGGGTCAGACCATGTTAATCCAACTAATTTACTTTCAAAAATATCAGTTTGACCATTTACATCGCGGTGTAAAAGCATTTTTGTACCATCGTAACTTAAGTTATTAGAGACATCATCACCACTTGAATTAACTGTTCCCTTCAATACTTGCGGTTTTGCCCATTTTCCATCACGTAAGGTGGATGAATAGATATCCTGATCATATCCTCCAACAATGTTTGTGGTGTGACCATTTGGACGATTAGATGTCAGAACGATTTCTGCTCCATCAGTTGAAATGGAAGGCGCAATCTCATCATTTTCCGAGTTTAATTCAGGAACATTATCAACCCAAGCTCTAATTGGATTTCCGATAGCTACTTTCGCTAATTTACATTCTCCTTTGTGTTGTGAAACGAATTTCGTGAAATTGTCAGCTTTTTTATAGCTGTCCTCAAAGGTTTGATACGATTTTAGGGCATCATCAAACTTCTCTTCTAATTGAAAAGCATAACCAATGTAATACGCTAAAAAAGGATCACATGCTGGATCTAATTTTTGTGCTTTTTTTAGAAATTCAATACATTTAAATGGATCGGTAGAATTTGCATGACAGACCCCAATTTTAAAATTAATTTCTGCATTGTTCGGATTGAACTTTTGTGCAATCATGAACTCCTTCAATGCAAGTTGATAGTTAAATCCGGGGCTTTGCACTAAAAACAAGGCTTCGTTAGCGATTGTTAAAAAGTCGTCCCCCTTTTTAATAGCATCAGTTGCTTTTTTTAATCCTTCCTTGTCTTCCTTAAAGTTTGCTGCTTTAAATTCAACATTTTGTCCAAAGGAAATGATTGAAACAAAAAGAAAGGTACTTGCTATAAAAATTATTTTTTTCATAATGATAATTCTAATTAGTTACAATTACTTGAATAGTAATTCTTACCCAGTTCAACACCCAATTCTTTTGCTTTATGCCAATCATCACAAGCGCCTTCCATGTCACGCAACATTTCTTTTGCATTCGCTCTATTTACATAGGCATTTCCATAATTCGGATCACTTTTTAAGGCTTTTTCTGCCATTTCAAGGGCTTTTTCATACTCTTTTTGCTTGAAATAAACAGCGCTCAAATTAGATGCTGATGGCGCGTAGCTTGAGTTTAATTCCAAAGCTTTTTCAAAATCCTTTTTCGCATCATCCATTCTTTTTTGCTCCATTTGTGTAATACCACGATTATTATATGCCATATAGAAATTTGGGTCAACCGAAATAGCCCGATTAAAAGCAGCCATTGCACCAGCATAATCCTTCATTTTCTTTTTAGTTGTACCGATATTGTTTAATACAAAAGCAAGCTTTGGATTCTTTTTTACAGCTTCTTCATATTCAGTAATTGCTTTAGGATAATTACCTAACATTCGGTAACAGCTTCCTCGATCGTTGTATGCAAACGCAAAATTGGGATCTAACTCAATCGCTTTAGTGAAATATTTAATTGCACCATTGTAATCTTGTTGTAAAAAGCGCAATGTTCCATAATTGTAATGTGCCTTTGGATTTGTTGCGTCAAGTTGAATTGATTTTTCATAATCCTTTTCAGACTTTAAATAATCACTCAAACCTTGATGGGCTCTTCCACGTTGAAAGAATGCCTTTGAATAAACGGGACTTTTTTCGATTAAAGTTGTTAAAGTCTTTACCGCATCGGCATATTTTTCGGCTTCATTTTCCGCAACTCCTTTATTGTAATAAGCTGCCGTAAAATTCGCGTCAAATTGAACTGACTTCGTGAACTCCTGAATTGCTGATGAGAAATTTTTTGCATTAAAAAACTCAATCCCTTTATTGTAAGATTCTTGGCTTTTTGCAATTGCGTCATTTTGAACATTTAATGCCGTAATCGAATCACGATAAGCTTGTTCCTGTGGAGTAAAATCTTCCTGCGCGCTGGATTGAAATCCTCCCAATAACAGAATGAAAAGTAGTTTTAGTTGTTGTTTCACGGTTTTTTTGTTTTTAGTTTTATGGGAAACTAAAATAATAAATAATCAGGTTCCAACTAAATTTAGTTTTCAACAAAACCAAAAATGTTAACTTAGCCCTTCAAATTAGATTTATGTCAAAAGATGTCTTTATAGTCGATGGAATTCGCAGTGCAATTGGGAATTTCGGTGGAACACTTTCAAACATGCGCGCAGATGATTTGGCAGCTCACGTTATTCGTGCTCTTATGGAAAGAAATAAAAATTTGGATCCATTGCTAATTGAAGATGTTATTTTCGGTTGTGCGAATCAAGCAGGTGAAGATAATCGCAATGTCGCACGAATGGCTGGTTTGCTAGCTGGTTTACCTCCGCAATCAGGAGGAGAAACGGTTAATCGATTGTGTGCTTCAGGAATGGCTTCAACAATAAACGCAGCAAGAGCGATTAAAGATGGGGCTGGAGACGTTTATATTTCAGGTGGAGTAGAGAGCATGACGCGTGGACCATGGGTGATTTCTAAGACTTCTAGCGCTTATGGTCGTGATGCACAAATGTTCGATTCTTCTTTCGGTTGGCGTTTTATCAATCCTAAAATGGAAGAATTATACGGGGTAGATAGTATGGGGGGAACCGCTGAAAATTTAATTGAGCGCTACGGGATTTCTAGAGAAGATCAAGATAAATTTTCATTGTGGTCACAGCAAAAAGCAGCAAAAGCTATAAATTCAGGTAGACTTGCCGAAGAAATTACGCCCATTTCAATTCCTGTAAAACGAAAAGATCCTATAGTATTTGATACCGATGAATTTGCTCGACCAGAAACGACTATGGAAAGTTTAAGTGGATTGCGTCCAGCTTTTAAAAAGGATGGATCAGTTACTGCTGGGAATGCTTCTGGCTTAAATGACGGCGCTGCAGCTTTACTCTTAGCTTCTGGAGAGGCTGTTGAAAAACATAATTTAAAGCCCTTGGCACGAATTGTAAGTGCAGCTGTTGCAGGTGTTGAACCAAGAATTATGGGAATAGGACCAGTGTTCGCTTCACAAAAGGCACTAAATCGTGCTGGTCTTTCCTTGGATCAAATGGATATCATTGAAATTAATGAAGCCTTTGCTGCGCAAGTATTAGCCTGTACTAGAGAAATGGGATTGGCTGACAATGATCCTAGAATTAATCCAAATGGTGGTGGTATCGCTTTGGGTCATCCGCTTGGAATGTCAGGTGCACGAATTCTACTTTCAGCAGCAATTGAATTACAAAAAACAAATAAACGCTATGCACTTGTTACTATGTGTATTGGTGTCGGACAAGGATATGCAACAATCATAGAACGGGCATAACCAACCAATATGAGATTTAAATCGTTAATTTAGTCGTGGTGAAAAAAATATTTCTTTTAAGTTCTATAAGTCTTTTGTTAGCTACCTCATGTAGAAAGGACAAAACTACCTGGGATACTGATTGGGTGGTGCCAATAGTTAATGATACGCTAAGCCTAAAGAACCTAGTGAATGATTCAACTTTAGCAATTGATGTGAATTCATTCTATACAGTCGATTTATCGCGAACTATTTTAAATATAGGCTTGGCTGATATTCTAACGATTCCTGACACTACGATTAATCAACTGTTTTCGCTAACAACAGGCACCTTAAGTGTACCTCCTGGGTTTAATATCGTAAATCAAATAGAAGAACACGACATTAATATTCCTTCAATGGAATTGAAAAAAATTCACGTTTCTAACGGAGCCATTAAGGTAAAAGTGTTTAATCCGCTTCCTACAATTGCTTTTTTCACGGTTCAATTACCGGGTGTGACTAAAGATGGTGTTGAATTTACTCAAAACTATGCAGCACCTCCGGGCTCAATTACCAATCCAGGTGTGGCTAATGCAACCTTGGATTTATCTAATTATTGGCTTGATTTAACAGGTGAATTTGGTACAGATTATAATGTTTTGCAATCGAAGTTAATTATCAATTCAGATCCTGCTGGACCAACTGTTACTATTTCAAGTGCTCAGGATTTTAAAGTGGAGGCTGAATTTAAAGACTTGAAAATTGATTATGCTCGTGGTTATTTCGGAAATATTGTAGTAACAGATACAAGCTCATATACAATTGATTTAATGCAGAACGTGATCAGCGGGACCATTGATTTGCCTCAGACTGAAATTCGTTTTGAAATTGAAAATGGTTTAAAAGTAAGTTCAAGAGCGACAATCACTCAAGTGGCCAACACAAATGTTGCAGGAAATACAGTTAACTTGACTTCGGCACAAATGGGTAATCCAATCTATTTGAATCAGGCTACTGGATCTTGGTCAACCTTAACACCGTCGAATCAAACAATAGAATTTAATTCGTTGAACAGCAATGTAGAGGAATATCTTGAAAACTTAGGCGTAACTCATACTGTTGGATATAAAATTGAACTCAATCCATACGGAAATGTTTCTGGTGGCTATGACGAAATCTTTCCAACAAGTCGTTTGAAGGTTAAATTAAAGGCACAACTTCCGTTGACAATTGGAGTAGATGGTTTGACATTAAAAGATACTTTTAACCTTGATATTAAACAAGACCTCGAAAAATCGCATCTAGAATCCGGGGATATTGTTTTAAATGTAACGAATGCTTTTCCATTTAAAGGAGCTGTAAAATTGTATTTACTGAATGATCAAGGTCAAACCTTATATACTGTTATTGCAACTGCACCTATTCAATCATCTTTGTATGGAACTTTAGATGCTGTGGATGGTTTACTGAAGCAAAAATCAGAGATACATATTGTTTTGACTGATGCGATGTTGGCTGATTTAGAACTAATTAAAAAGGTAAGTTTAGAGGTAAGGCTTGATACTCCAGATCCACTTACATCCCTCAATCAACAAGTAGCTGTTCCAGCAGGTGCTTTTATGGCAGTTAAAATGAAAGCTTTATTTAGAGTAAAAGCAATAATATAAGATGAAAAATAGCCTTTTATTTTACTGTTTTACTCTTAGCTTTTTCACTAGCTTTTCTCAGCATTTTCTGCCAATACAATACGATACCATTGTTCATAAGTTTGAAGTGATTACAACTGGTGTTGCAGATTTTGGATCTACAGCTATTGAACGTCAATTCAGTCGTAAACTTTTTTACGGTGGTGAAATTACGAATGAAATAAAAGATGCTTCATTCAGTAAACACAAAGGATTAAATCGCTTTGGAGCTGATGTTCAAACAGAAGTAGAATTTAGAAACTATCAAACTAATATGTTTAAAAAGGAAAACATAGGTTGGTTAATAAAAGGTGGGTATTATAATTTTGGATCAGCCTTGTACACAAGTGATTTATTTGGACTAGCTTTTTATGGAAATCAACGCTATTTAGGTGAATCAATAGATTTGACAGGTACGAATTTTGGCGCTTGGTCCTATCAAAAAGTTGGTTTTGGTTTAATCGATAAAAAGACAAAATCAAATCTCTCATTGAATTTTTATTCGATTTCTGGTTATGGTGGAGCAAATATCCAGCAAGGTAGTATCTTTCAAAATAGCGCTGCAGATTCGATTGGTATTCGTTATGATGGTTATGCCGAATATGCTTCAAAAAGCACCTTCATGAAAGGTTGGGGAATAGGTATCGATTTGGATGTTCGAATTCCTGTTCAATTAAAACCAGAAGTAACATCTTATGTTCAAGTATTGGTTAGAAATGTTGGCGTCGCTTTTTTACCTGATGTTAAACGGTATCAAGCAGATTCAAATTTTACCTACGAAGGTTTGTCTTTTTCTCAATTATTTGGTGATGCAGCAATTATGGGTGATTCATTTTCCTTCTTAGACACGTTAAATATTAGAGAAGAAACGTATAACAAGTTAACATTACTCCCTGGTTTTTTGCAAATTGGTAAAATAGTTGACAGTCATAACTCAAAGAAGTTACAAAGCTTTTTTGGGGTAAGAATGTATCCTTCACTAAGTTTAGTGCCGATGATTTATGCTGGCGGTAATTACAAGCCAATCAAATGGTTACAAGTCGGTGCAAATATTAGTTATGGTGGTTATTCTAAGTTGAGATTTGGATTGTATTCATCTGTTAATGTGAAGCAATTTGATTTAGGAATGGCAACGGAAGAGGTAGTTGGAGCAGTTTCTGGAAAAGGGATGGGTGAATCTATTGTGTTTCGTTTAAGATGGAAAATATGAGAAATAAAGTTGGATTAATAGTTTTTGCTTGCTTATTCTCATTTTTCTCAATGGGACAAATTAAGTTCTTTAAAATATTTGCCGATAATGGCTACGACTTTGGACAAGGTATTGTCGAATTGGCAGATAGTTCTTACATGATAACAGGAAGTTCTAGTAGTTTTCTTGACGCTCCTTCACAAGCATTTATGTTGAAAATTGATAAGAATGGAAATCACCTTTGGGCGAAACATTTTGGTGCATCAGAAGCTGATTTAGGTAGAAGAATATTAAGTTGGGATGATTCTGTTTTTTTTATCGCAGGTTATAGTAATTCATTTGGTGCGGGTGATTTTGATTTCCACCTTTGGAAAGTTAATAAGAATGGCGAATTAATTTCGGAGAAATCATATGGCGGAACTGGCTGGGAGAAATTGAATGACGCACTTATTACGCAAGATTCCTCTATCATTATGGTCGGTCAAACGAGCAGTACAACTAATAGTAATGGGAATTTTTATATTGTTAAAACGGACCATAATGGTGATACATTATGGACAAGAAATTTCGGTTCTATTGGTGAAGATGTATTGAATTCAGTCAAGCAATTGAATGACACTACCTTTTACGCAGTAGGATCAAAATACAATGCTGATTCTAGCTTAGTTAAAGCTGTGGTAATGAGATTTTATTCAGACGGTGTAATCGATTGGGAAGAGGAATACGGGGATTATGGCGCTTATGAATTATTCGATTTCTATTTCTTGTATAGCAATATATATGCTGCTGGTGGAAGAGTTCATCCCATTGATGGCGACAAAGACGAATATATTTTGCGTATGGCAAATACTGGGGTACCAGAGAGTGAAGGAATAATACATGCAGAAGGTGATAAGGTAGTGAAAGGAGTGGCTTTATATGGCAGTGCAGGGATGGCATATGTAGCAGCCGAATTTAAAGATCAATTTTCTGCGGGCTATAGCACAGATGTTATCTACAATCGTTATTATGAATCACTTTTTTGGGACAATAATTTTGTTGTGGTGCCTTTTCCTCTGGAGGAAACACATGGTGAATTGATAAAAACATTGGATGGTGGAGCAATTGCGACAGGGTCTATTGCTTCAGGAGATTTTGGTGGAAGTGCAATTTATGTTATTAAAATTGGACCAAATGATAATTATCCAGTCGTTAATTTATCCAATACAGGAAGTCTCGTGTTTTTAGATGAAAATGAGACTGTTGCTAATTTATCAATCTATCCTAATCCAACAACTGCTCAATTTACCGTATCGATTTCAGAGAAAGCTACAATCCTTGTGCAAGATGGTTTTGGAAGACAAATTATTAAAAGTGTAATGAATCAAACGAAAGAATTCGATGTTTCAACATGGGATGCTGGAATTTACTTCGTTACGATTGAGTTGGAGAATGGAACGAAATTAACTAGAAAATTGATTGTTCAATAATATTACCACTCAAATGCTTCTTTCGAAAACCATTTGTCCTGAACGCGCAATGTTTGTTCTATGATATCCCGAACACAATTTTTTCCGCCATGGTAAGGCGATTGATAATGAGAAATTCCTTTGATTTCAACAGCTGCATCTTGTGGACAAGCAGCTAGTCCAACTTGAGACATTACTTCAAAATCAGGGATATCATCTCCCATATAAATGATTTCTTCATCTATAAGATTGTGGCGTTTTTTAATGTCTTCGTATACGGTTAATTTGTGATAGGATGACAAATGAACCTCTTTAACTCCTAATCCTAAAAGTCGATCTTTAACATCTGTTGAATTTCCGCCAGTAACAATAAAGATTGAATAACCCATTTTAGATGCGTATTGCAGTGAATAAGCATCTTTAGCGTTCAATGTTCTCAATACTTCACCTTGAAACAGCATTACTTCGCCGTTGGTTAAAACACCATCCACATCAAACATAAACGTGGTAATCTTATTCAGTCTTTCTTTGTAGCTGATCATTTTTTATAAATGTCATTGATGCTCTGTGTAAGGAGCGTATATATTTTCTTTGGTGCACCGCTTAGCATATCTTCTTGTTGATGAATTATAGCGTGATCATTTCGGCGAGCTGGGCCAGTTTGAGCATCATAAGGATTCATCTGTTCTAATTTACCAACAGTTTCCTTTAATAGTGGAAGTAAATATTCCCAATTCAATCCGTTTTCGTCCAGAATTACTTTAGATTGATAAATAAGATGATTCGTAAAGTTATTCATCCATACTGCAGCCAAATGATATTTTTTTCGATCCGTAGAACTTGCAAATGACACTTTAGGACTCAATTTCCAAGCTAAATCAAACAATTCTTGTGCTAATTCGATAGTGTTTGCTTCAATTAAAAAAGGGACTTCAAAAAGATTGATGTCTCGATCAGCTGAAAAAGTTTGAAGCGGATAAAAAACACCAATTGATAAATTGGGATTAAAATTACTAAGATCGACTGAACCTGAAGTGTAGGCAATTTTTAATGTTGAAGGAAGTTGTGTTACAAGGGACTCAATCGCATCATCACTTACGCAAATTAAAACCAAATCACTTTCTATAGTTTGAATAGAACTAGCGACTTCGGAATTCAAAAGAGCAGCTAAAGAGTTTGCTTTCTCAGTATTTCGACCAAAAATTGATTTAATTTGAATTCCACGCTCTAAAAAGGCACTTCCGATATGAAAAGCCACATTGCCAGTCCCAATAATGGAAATTGTTTGTATGTCTTTCATCTCAATAAAGTGAGTTTAATTATTTTCCGTGACATTGTTTAAACTTTTTACCACTTCCACATGGACAAAGATCGTTTCTTCCGACTTTAGGATCAACTGTGATAGGTTGCTGTTTCTCCACTTGTCTACCTGAGTTTTCAATTGCCGAATCATATCCTTCACTTCCTTGAAAGCGGGGAGGAGTGGTGCTTGAACTACTAGGAGAAACATTTTCTTTGGCTTTCTCATAGTGATTTTGAGTCGCTTCCTTGTTGGTGCTTTGAATTTCCTGTTCAATAGCAATATCCATTGTCATCAACAATTCTGTCGCTTCACCATTCAATCTTCCAAGCATTGCTTTGAATAATTCAAATGATTCCAATTTATAAACTAAAAGTGGATCCTTTTGTTCGTACTGAGCATTGTTAACAGCTGAACGAAGATCATCCATTTCTCGTAAATGCTCTTTCCATTCATTGTCAATCATACCAAGAATAACATTCTTTTCAAGTGAAGTAACAATTCCTTTTCCACCAGTTTTATAAGCTTCTTCAAGGTTAACAACCAATTGCATTGTACGTCTGCCATCCGTTAATGGGAATACGATATTCTTGTAACGATCAGCCATTGTTTCGTGAACATGCTTAATTTGTGGTAAAGCTTTCACAATGATTTTACTGTTCTTACGCTCGTATTGTTCTGACATTGCGTTGTATACATTATCAACAAGACTTTGCTGATCCATCGTTTTATATTCACTTTCATTAACTGGTGAATCAATTCCAATTAAACGAATCAAATCTAATTCGAAGCTTTCATAATCAGCTTTAGTATGAGCGAAAACAGTTGATTCACACATGTCATAGAACATGTTGTCAATATCCAAATCTAAACGATCACCAAATAATGCATTCTTACGCTTTTTATAAATCGCCTTACGCTGAGCATTCATTACATCATCATACTCTAATAAACGCTTACGTATCCCGAAGTTATTTTCTTCTACTTTTTTCTGTGCTCGTTCGATTGATTTAGAAACCATACCATGTGTAATAACTTCACCTTCTTTCAAGCCCATTCGATCCATCAACTTAGCAATACGATCTGATCCAAATTTACGCATCAAATCATCTTCTAATGAAACGAAGAATTGAGAAGAACCTGGATCTCCTTGACGACCAGAACGACCTCTTAACTGACGGTCAACTCGTCGAGAATCGTGACGCTCAGTACCTATAATAGCAAGACCACCAGCATCTTTCACCCCTTCGCCTAGTTTGATATCCGTTCCACGACCTGCCATATTGGTTGCAATCGTAACGGAACCAGATTTACCAGCGTCAGCAACAATTTCTGCTTCCTTTTGGTGGTGCTTCGCATTCAACACCTTGTGATTGATATTCTTCATTTGCAACAATCGGCTCAAGAATTCAGAGATTTCAACTGTTGTTGTACCAACCAATACTGGTCGACCTTCAGCAACAAGCTTTTCGATTTCAATAATTACCGCATTGTATTTTTCACGAGCTGTTTTAAAAACCAAGTCATTTTGATCATTTCGAATAGCTGCTCGGTGCGTTGGAATAGCAATTACTTCTAACTTGTAAATATCCCAAAATTCTTTTGCTTCAGTTTCCGCTGTTCCGGTCATACCACACAGTTTGTGATACATTCTGAAATAATTCTGAAGCGTAATAGTTGCATACGTTTGTGTTGCTGCCTCTACTTGTACATTTTCTTTTGCTTCAATCGCTTGGTGCAAACCATCAGAATAACGACGACCTTCCATGATCCGTCCCGTTTGCTCATCTACAATTTTTACTTTACCATCAAGAATTACATACTCAACTTCTTTTTCAAATAAAGAGTATGCCTTCAATAATTGACTAATGGAGTGGATTCGTTCTGATTTAATACTGTATTCTCTTACTAAAGAATCTTTCTGAGAAAGGTAATCTTCTTTCGATAGATTTAATTTTTGCAATTTGGCAATTTCAGAACCTATATCAGGCATAACGAAGAAATCACGGTCATCTTGACCAGAAATTAAATCAATTCCTTTATCTGTTAATTCTACCGTATTATTTTTTTCATCGATGACAAAGAATAATTCTTTATCAATTTTTTTCATTTGCTTACTTTGATCTTGCATGTAGAAGTTCTCCGTTTTTTGCAAATGCGCTCTAATTCCTGGTTCTGATAGGAATTTAATTAATGCTTTATTCTTTGGAAGACCTCTAAATGCTCGCAACAACGCAATACCGCCTTCTTCTAACATCTTTTTAGGATCACCACCATTTTCTGGAGCTCCATTGATTACAATAAGTAATTTTTTTGCCTCAGCCAAGCACTGCGTCACAAAGTTTTTTTGTGCGGTTAAAACGTTTTCAACACGAGGCTTCAATTGATGGAATTCATGTTCTTCACCACGTGGAGTAGGACCAGAAATAATTAATGGAGTACGCGCATCATCAATTAAAACTGAATCGACTTCATCGACAATGGCAAAATGATGTTTTTGTTGAACTAAATCCTCAACCGATCCTGCCATGTTGTCACGCAAGTAGTCGAATCCAAATTCGTTATTTGTACCAAATGTGATATCAGCAAGATAAGCTTGGCGTCTTTCTGGTGAATTTGGTTTATGTTTATCGATACAATCCACTTTCAATCCATGGAATTGGTACAATGGTCCCATCCATTCTGAATCTCGTTTTGCGAGGTAATCATTCACAGTGACAATGTGAACACCTTTACCTGAAAGAGCATTTAAATAAACGGGTAAAGTTGCAACTAACGTTTTTCCTTCTCCAGTTTGCATTTCTGCAATATTTCCACGGTGAAGTACTGCACCACCCATTAATTGAACATCATAGTGAATCATGTTCCATTGAACATCAGCTCCTGCAGCGGTCCATTTGTTATGCCAAATCGCTTTGTCACCTTCGATAGTTATACCATCTTTCGCCACTGAGATATCGCGATCAAATTGTTGTGCAGTAACTGTTAAATGACCGTTTTCAGACCATCTGCGAGCAGTTTCTTTCACAACAGCAAACGCTTCTGGCATGATTTCCACTAATACTTCTTCGATTTTATCATCGATTAGTTTTCCATGCTTATCAATTTTATCAAATAAAGCTTCTTTTTCGTGAATTGGAGTTGAAATATCACTCGCAACCTTGTTTAATTCGGCTAATTCATCCTCTAAAGGTTGAATATACTCTTTAACTTTTGTTTTGAAAAAGGTAGTACGAGAACGTAATTCATCGTCGCTAATTGACTGAAATGAATTAAAGAATTCGTTAGATTCATCTATAATTGGTTGATATTCTTTGCGTTCCTTCGCTGTTTTGTCACCAAAAATCTTTTTTAATAGTCCAGATATCATTTCTATAAAACGTTTTGAAAAGCTCCAAAAATAAACATTTTTAGGAGTTTTCGGGTCAAACAATTCATTAAAATTTCGATCGATTTGTCACAAACCATTCCAAAGGATAGGAGTGTGTCAAAATGGCGCAATTAATCCGTTAAGATTAGAAAAGATAAAATTGGACTTATAAAGAAAGTAACGTTGATAGAATGATAAAAACTCACGTAAAGATCGATTTCATTTCACAAATTCTTTGGTATCTTTGCCACATGCATGAAATGATTTTAATTTTAGATTTTGGTTCTCAGTATACACAACTGATTGCCAGAAGAGTAAGAGAGATGAATGTTTATTGTGAAATTCATCCATGGAATAAATGTCCTGAAATAACTCCGAATATTAAAGGGGTGATTTTATCTGGAAGTCCTTTTTCTGTTCGTGAAGAATCATCACCAAAACCAGATTTGTCAAATATTAAAGGTAAATTACCTTTATTAGGCGTTTGTTTTGGAGCACAGTTTTTAGCGCATAATTATGGAGGTGAAGTATTGCCCTCATCTATAAGAGAATATGGCAGAGCACATCTTTCTTATGTAAACAACGAACATCGTTTGACAAAAAACTTGACTGATGGGTCACAAGTATGGATGTCACATGGTGATACAATTAAAGTCATTCCTTCAAATTACAGTGTTATAGCCTCTACTGTTGATGTTGATATCGCTGGCTATGAAATTGAAGGTGAAGATACATTTGGAATTCAATTTCATCCTGAAGTTTATCACTCTTTCGAAGGTGCAATATTATTAAAGAATTTCATTGTTGGAATATGTGCATGCAATCAAGATTGGACGCCAGATTCGTTTGTTGATGAAACTGTTTCTAATTTGCAAACACAATTAGGTAATGACAAAGTAATTTTAGGATTGTCAGGAGGAGTTGATTCATCAGTTGCAGCAGTCTTGTTGCATAAAGCAATTGGTGCAAATCTTCACTGTATTTTCGTGGATAACGGACTTCTTCGTAAAAATGAAGCTAGTGCGGTACTAGATTCATATAAAGGAATGGGATTAAATGTGAAAGGTGTTGATGCTTCGAGTAAGTTTTATGAAGCGTTGTCAGGACTGACAGATCCTGAATTGAAAAGAAAAGCAATTGGTAAAGTTTTTATCGATGTTTTTGATGAGGAATCGAAATTAGTGGAAGATGCCAAATGGTTAGGTCAAGGTACAATTTATCCAGATGTTATTGAATCTGTATCCGTAAATGGTGGTCCATCTCAGACAATCAAGTCGCATCATAATGTTGGCGGTTTGCCGGATTACATGAAATTGTCAGTTGTTGAACCTTTGCGCTTACTTTTTAAAGATGAAGTAAGAAGAATTGGTCGATCGTTAGAAATTGATGAAAAAATATTGGAACGCCATCCTTTCCCTGGTCCAGGTTTAGGAATTAGAATTCTCGGAGAGGTAACAGCTGAAAAAATTCGCATCTTGCAAGAAGTAGATTCAATTTTTATTGAAGGATTGAAAGAAGACAATCTTTATAACGAAGTTTGGCAAGCTGGTGCAATCTTTTTACCCGTTCAGTCTGTTGGAGTTATGGGGGATGAGCGCACTTATGAAAATGCGGTTGCCTTGCGTGCCGTTTCGTCTACAGATGGAATGACGGCTGACTGGTGCCATTTGCCTTACGAGTTTTTAGCTAAAATTTCAAATAAAATCATCAATCAAGTGAAAGGGATTAATCGTGTGACATATGATATTAGTTCTAAGCCACCTGCAACAATTGAGTGGGAATAATTGCTTTGGCATTACTCTTGCAAACGGACAACAAAATTTTTTACTATGAAAAAGTATTTGATCGGCTTACTCACAATTTTAACAATATCAGTTGCCTTTGCACAGCCAGGAAGTGTTCCAGTTGTTGAGGAAGGTGGAAAGAAATTTTATATTCACACAGTTGAGCAAGGGAATACGCTATATGGTTTACAGCGAATTTATGGTGTTTCAGTCGATGAAATTATAAAAACAAATCCTGGATTAGAAAAAGGACTAAATGTTGGTCAAAAAGTAAAGATTACTATTCCTTTAGAAACAGTAACACATACTGTTCAAAAAAAGGAAACGCTATTTGGAATCGCAAAACAATATAATGTTACTGTTAATGCTATAAGTGTCGCAAATCCTGGAGTTGAAAATGGAGTTGTAATTGGACAGAAATTAATAATACCTGGCGTTGAAAAAGGTATTGCGTCGAAAGAAAATGTAGTTATTGAAGAAGTAAAACCTCCTGCTGATAAAAATATTAATCAAGCCAATCCAATAAAAATTTCTTTTTCAGATACGATAATCAATCATATAGTTTTAGATCAAGAAACACTTTATAGTATCTCTAAACGTTTTATGGTTCCCGTAGAAGAGCTTCAAAAGGTCAATGGATTAAAAAACGCTAAAATTAAACCTGGAGATGTTTTAAAAATCCCCATCAAAAAGGAGTCGATTCAAAAAGTGGAGATTCGACCTGTACCTCAAAAAGAAATTCGTAAAACAGATTCTACTCTACTTTATCCTAAGAAAAGTGTTTATAGAATTGCTATAATATTACCGTTTAATTTAGATAAAGGTGGACAAGATTATGTGTCTATGCTTGCAACAGAATTTTACATGGGAGCAAAATTAGCATTGGATTCTTTAGAAAAATTAGGTTTAAAGGCTGAAGTTTTGGTTCATGACACAAAAAACGATACGAATTATATCAAAAAACTTTTTCAAAAGCCAGAATTTGAATCTTTAGATATGATTATTGGACCGTTACATCCTGAGATGGCTGATTTTATTGCTGAATGGTGCAAAACAAACAACATTCGTTTAGTTTGTCCTGTATCAGTAAATTCATCTGTACTAAAAGAAAATCCATTCGTTTATCAAGCTGTTCCTTCTGACGCTACATTGATGCAAGGCCTAGCTAAGCACATGTTGGATGACCACTCAAAAGATCAGATTTTATTAATAAAACCGAGTAGTGAAAAGGATAGAATTTTATATGAATCATTTAGAAATGCTTTTCTGACGTTGCCAATTAAAGGCACACGCCCAAAATTAGTAGAGGCTACACCAGAAAATTACCTTACTTTCTTGAAACGAGGAATGAATACAGCAATGGTTTATCCTACAACTGAAAAGTCAGCAATAATGAAATTTCACAACAATGTCAATATAGAAATTGCTAAACATAGTAATTCTTCCTATTGGGTATATGGGGCAAAGGAATGGATCAATTTTGAAGACGTCGCAATTTACAATGCGAATTATAGTTTTGCCTATCCAAGTGCGAACGATTTCAGTTATGAATCGGAAAAAGTGAAGCAATTACATCGTTCTTTTAGAACTGAATTTAGAGCTGACATGTCAAAAATGGCGGTTCAAGGATTTGATGTGGTTTATTACTTTGCGTCAAACATGCTTTTGGGAAAAAAGAATGCAACTGCTGTGATGAATGATTTTGAAATGATTCAATCCGGAATGGGTAATGGCTTTGAAAATACACGTTGTTTTATAATGCGTCAAGAAAATGGTGTTTTTATGTCAGTTGAAAAATGACCAAAGAGTTCATAGCGGAAAGATTTCGCAACTTACAAGATTTTATCACTTCACAACTTGAATTAATTGATGGTTTAAGTGTGTTTCATGAAGATAAATGGAATCGAGAAGGGGGTGGAGGCGGACGAACTCGCACGATAAAAGACGGACAAATCATTGAAAAAGGTGGTGTTGCATTTTCGGAGGTATTTGGTGAAGTTTCTGAAGTAATGAAGCGACAAATGGGAATAGATGGTGAATCTTTTTTCGCAACAGGAGTGTCAATTGTGTTGCATCCAAATAGCCCACACATTCCGATTATTCACATGAATGTGCGCTATTTCGAGCTAGATAATGGTTCTTTTTGGTTCGGTGGTGGAATTGATTTAACTCCTCATTATGTTGTTCCTTCGCAAGCGTCAGATTTTCATCGTTCTTTAAAAGAGATTTGTGATCTTTACAGCAAGCAATTTTATCCAAAATTTAAAAATTGGGCTGATGATTATTTTTACATCCCACATCGCCAAGAAACGCGCGGAATAGGTGGAATCTTCTTTGATCATATAGATACAACATGCGGTCTAACGAAGGAGCAATTATTACAATTTTGTATTGATTTAGGCGAGGCATTTCCAAGAATATATAAACATCAAGTTGAATTAGGAAAAGACAAACAGATTGAACCTGCACATATTAAATGGCGTAATTTGAGACGAGGGAGATATGTTGAGTTTAATTTAGTGAATGATAAAGGCACAAAATTCGGACTTGTATCTGGGGGAAGAACAGAATCGATATTAATGAGTTTGCCTCCAGAAGCAAATTGGGAGTATGATTATCAATTAGTTGAAAACAGTGAAGAAAAACAAACTTTAGATTTGCTTTTAAAAGGTAAAGACTGGAATTGTTAAAAAAATAGTTGCATATTAATAGTTTATTAAATAATTTCACAGCAACTTATTTATGACTTTTGCGTCATAACTAAAATATTATTAAGCATTTATAATCAACACTTCTAAATTACTACACATGAAAAAAAAAATATTATTTATTTTTTTGTTTGTTAGTAAAGCATTTTTCACCTTTAGTCAAACACAAAATTCACATATACTTGTTCGCACCGAATCTAATGGAGTTCAAGTTTATGAAAGCGTTGGTAACGAGTCGCTTAGTGAGATTTCCTTTACAAACATACCTGTTAAAACCTTAAGCGAATGGAACTTGGAAGAATGCGAAAATGCATTGTATTATATAGGTTTAAAGATTGAGGAAACAATAGTATTTGGAGCGAATGAATTTGAATTTCAAGAGTACGAAGCTCAAAAAATATTGATTTATGAAAGAATAAATTCTTTATCATTAAATAATTAATTTTTTATGAAAAAATTACTACTACTTATCCTTATTTCATACATAGGATTCAACACTTCAATAGCGCAAATTACTCCAAATGGTAATTCTGGCGTCGCTACTACGGCATATACTAACGGTTCGCCAAACAATCCAATTTATATTTGGTGTGCCACTGGATTATCTAATAACACTGCAAGTTTAACTGCAACCCCCGCTTCAGGTACTGGACCATTTACTTTTAATTGGTTTTACCATAATCAAACGAATTCTTCATGGATAGCCTATACAACAACTAGCGGTTTAACATCGACTATATCTAATTTGGTAAGTGATGGTTATCGTGTGCAAATTTATAATAGTAGTGGTGTATTAGTAGGCTGTTATACAGCATGGGTTTGGAATATGAATGGCCAAGTAACAGCCAATAATGCTCCGACTGCTTGTAATGCTGCAAATTTATCTGGAACAGTAGCCTCAAATGGTTCGTTTACTTATTATAATCCACCGCCACCACCTGCATTAATTAATGCAAGTACGACAATTACCGTTTGTTTTTCTGCTAACCATACTTGGGTTTCAGATTTAGGATTTTATTTAGTTGGACCAGCCTCTTGTGGCAGTCCGACAATTTTACTTTCACCAAATCCGGGTTCTAATGGTCAAGGAGCAGTATGTAACAGTGGTAATAATGTCAGTAATCTTTGCTTTTCAAGCGCATCAACTAACATATTAAATGTATGTACGGCTTCTGTTCCTTTAACCGGAACGTATGGAGGTTATGGTGCTGGTGCTGGAACATTAATAAACTGGTCAGCTTTAAATGGTTGCAATGCAGCGCAAGGTGGATGGCGAGTGCAAATTTATGATTGTATTGGGGCGGATGTTGGTGCATTGACAAATGCCAATATATCTTTTTCAAATTTAACCTCAGTTTGTGGTTCACCTACAAGTATAAATTATTCATCTGGAGCTATAAATTCAGCAATCAATGACAATTCATGTAACCCAGGTTCTGCTTCAATTTTTCAAGTGCCTGTTACCCCTGGTTTAACTGCACCGATTACGATTAATGCTACCACAACTTATTTGTGGACTTCTAATCCTGCTACAACAATACCAAATGCATCAACAAGTTTATCCCCTTCTGTGACGAATATTCCTCCAGGAAGCACAACATTTACACTTACATCTACAGTTAGTTATGGCGGAACTAGTTGTACTTATAGTGCGAATACTACTTTTGTTAATACATGCTGTCCTACAGTTATTGTAAATAATACAACTATTTGTGCTGGTCAAAGCGCTACACTTACAGCAACGCCAACACCAACAGGTGGTACTTATCTTTGGAGTCCAGGAGGCCAAACAACACAAAGTATTATTGTTTCTCCTGCTTCAACTTCCAACTATTCTGTAGTTTATACATTAAATGGATGCGCAAGTCCATCGGCTTCAGGCACTGTTACTGTAAATCCTTCACCAACAGTGATAGTCAATAATCCTACTATTTGTAACGGACAAAGTACTACACTTACCGCTACACCATCATCTTTGGGAGGCACCTATTTATGGAGTCCAGGAGGTCAAACTACGCAAAGTATAATTGTTTCTCCTGCTTCTACTATAAGCTATTCTGTTGTCTATACCCTTGCAGGATGCCCTAGTCCTTTAACTAATGGTACTGTCACCGTAAATCCAATTCACACAATCACAGCTGCAAGCAATCAAACAGTTTGTCAAAATACGGCATTAAGCAATATTACAATGACAATTGGAGGAGGAGCAACAGGAGCCACAATAACAGGTTTACCAGCAGGTATTACATCATCCGTTGTTGGATCAACAGTTACAATAAGTGGAACACCAACAGTTAGTGGATCATTCCCATATACAGTTACAACAACAGGCAATGCTTGTGCGGTGGCTACAACAAACGCAACGATAACCGTAAATCCAACGCCATTAATTGATGCAGGAATCGATCAATCTGTATGTGATGGAACATCAGTTGTTTTGAATGCTTCAGGCGGCAACACATACACATGGGACAATGGGGTATCGAACGGAATTGCATTTACACCAATAACTTCTGCGACTTATACTATAACCGGAACTTCCATTGAAGGTTGTATAAACAGTGATCAAGTTAATGTAACTGTGAATCCAATACCAGTGGTAATTGCAGGTAATAATTTAGTATTATGTGAAAATCAAAGTACTATTATTGCAGGTTCAGGGGCCGTAATTTACACATGGAATAATGGTGTAATTAATGGGGCTTCATTTACTCCTCCTCTAGGAACAACGGTATATACAGTTACAGGAACCACCGCTGCTGGCTGTACATCAACAGATCAATTATCGATATTAGTAAATGCGAATCCAAATGTAAATTTCACTCCGGATGTTTCAGCAGGATGTACACCGTTAACGGTTAATTTCACTAATTTAACTCCAAATTCTGCGAATTGTACTTGGTATGTAAGCAATGGAACTACTTTAAATGGTTGTAATACAGTATCAACAACGTTTAATCAAGGTGGTTGTTTTAATGTAACACTAACAACAACTTCAATTAATGGGTGTACAAGTTCATTCACTGCAAATAATCTAATTTGTGTTGAAGCACCTCCAGTTGCCGCATTTACAACATCTGACATTGACATTACTACCTTAGACACCGAAGTGGATTTCTTTAATTATTCAACAGGAGCAATTCAGTATGAGTGGAACTTTGGTGACAATTCAGCAATTAGTAATGTTACTAATCCTTCACATTTGTATGGGGAAATCCCCGGATCATATTCAGTTTATTTAGTAGCGATATCCCCTTTGGGATGTATTGATACAGCATTCGCGATCATCAATATTTCAGAAGAACTTTTATTTTATATACCAAATACATTTACTCCAGATGTCGATAATTATAATCCGGTGTTCCAACCCATTTTTACCTCTGGTTTTGATCCTTACGACTTTACTTTATTAATATATAATCGTTGGGGAGAACTTATTTTTGAGTCACATGATGCATCGATTGGATGGAACGGCACTTATGGTTCAAATGGAGAAGTTAAAATATGTCAAGATGGATCGTATACATGGAAAATTGAGTTTAAAACAAAACTTAATGACGAACGAAAAATGGTCGTAGGACATGTAAATTTATTGCGATAATTACTGTTGTTTATTTAGTTTAAATAGGGTTGTTTTTACAATCCTATTTTTTTTGAATAAAAGTCAAACAAAAGAATCAACGAATCAATTTAAAGGCAATTTATATTGATTCTACATTTTTATGGTCAATGAATTTAGTTAAAAACATATAGATATCGAGAGGGTCAAATTGTTTCAATTGATAGAACAGAATCGATATTAATGAGTTTGCCTCCAGAAGCTAATTGGAAGTATGATTATATTCCCCAAAAAAAACACACATTAGAAGGCTTTGCTTCACAAAACTTAAAAAAGGAATTTGACTGGTTGAAATAACTGTTTTTTTTCTTAATCTTTTCCACTTAACATGTTAATAATCTGATTATTCATTTTTTTGTTGATTATTATTTTTTAAATTCGACACCTACTAGCAACCGACTGATTATTTAAACGTCTCTCGTTTGAAAACCAAGCTAACACAAAAATGAAAAGATTATTTCTCTTATTGATAATATCAATATTAATCTCCCCTCAATTACTTCTAAGTCAATCAACTATGGTTGCTTGTGGATCTCCTGTAACTACATTGACGCAATGCGGTGGCACATTTGCAGACCCTGGTGGAACAGGAAATTACGCAAATAATTGCAGTGTAACTCAATCCATTTGTTCAGGTACAGCAGGTCAATGTGTTACCTTGCAGTTTACCGCTTTTAATCTGGAGAACAATTTTGATTATTTGCGAATTTATAATGGTCCAACCTCTGGTTCTCCATTGTTGGCGACTTTAACTGGGACAACTATTCCAGGAAATATTACTGCTACAACAGGATGTTTGACTTTAGTGTTTACTTCAGATGGCAGTGTGACTTCAACAGGATGGTTGGCAAATGTAATTTGTGCGCCTTGTGGAGCGCCACCGCCACCGCCTCCAGGGCCCGTTGTTGCTTCAGATTGTTCTGGTGCTGTTAATGTTTGTACAAGTGCTTCTTTCGCCGTGGATCCAAGTGGTTCAGGATCGGTAGTCGAATTTACTTCGGGATCATTTTCTAATCCATCAATAAATCCAGGATCGGCAAATTCAGGTTGTTTATTAACCGGTGAAGCAAATAGCACTTGGATGGTGGTAAATATTGCTACTACAGGTACTCTTGAATTTTCATTTGGTACAGATGCAGCATCTTCGAATTGTTTAGATTGGATTATGTGGCCTTATGCAGGTCCGGCATCATGTACTCAAATTATCAACAATACCTTAGCCCCAGTCAGATGTAACTGGAATGGTGCTTGCGAAGGATATACGGGTATTGCAACACCACTTCCACCAGGTGGTCACCCAACAAATTTCGAACCTGAATTGAATGTTACTTGTGGTCAACAATATTTAATTTGTTTATCGAATTATAGTTCAGCTTCTACAACAATTCCATTGTCTTTCTTTGGCACAGCATCGATTAGTTGTTCAACGTTTACGCCGATAACAGTTAATAATGCAACTATTTGTCCTGGTGCACCTGCAACTTTGACAGCTACTGGAGGTTTAACTTATTCATGGTCTCCAGGTGGAATGACAACGGCATCGGTTACAGTTTCGCCTGCGGCAACAACTACCTACACGGTAACGGGTAATGGTGCTTGTGGCTCAGGTACGGCAATAGCAACTGTAACAGTTTTACCAGCTGGTGATCCTTTATGTATTACAACTTGTACTGCAACTGCAACGAATACAGGTCCTTATTGTGTTGGTGGTACCGTTCAATTGAATGGTGGTGGTGGTGGATCATACAGTTGGTCTGGTCCAAACGGTTTTACTTCAACTCTTCAAAACCCTACTGTTGCTGCTACAGCTGCGGCAGCTGGTGTTTACACTTTGACAATTACCGTAGCGACTTGCACTAGCACCGCTACAACAACTGTCGTTATTAATCCTGTTGCTACGGCAAATGCAGGTCCCGCACAATCTGTTTGTGCAGGTGGAACGATTACATTAGCTGGGACAATTGGTGGTGGTGCTTCAAGTGCAACTTGGACAGCTCCTTCAGGTACATTTTCAAATGCAAGTAGTTTAACATCAACTTATACTCCTTCAATAACTACAGGAACAGTAACCTTAACCTTAACGACAAATGATCCTGCTGGACCATGCAATGCTGTAACAAGTACTGTGGTTATTACGGTAAATCCTGTACCTACTGTTGTAGCTGGTGCTCCACAAACAGTTTGCGCTGGGACAGCTGTTACACTTGCCGCTACAGGTGCAACAACGTATTCTTGGAATAATGGTGCTACTCAAGGAGTCTCATTTACACCTGCAACTACAACAACATATACAGTTACAGGTACAACTTTAGGATGTATAAATACAAGTACAGTTACAGTGACTGTTAACCCAATACCTGCTGTAAATGCTGGTCCAGATGTGTCAATTTGCACAGGAGGATCTACAACGCTTACAGTATCTGGTGCAACAACTTATTCATGGGCGCCAGGTGGTATGACAACTGCTGCAATTACTGTTGCGCCTGTAGCAACAACAACTTATACTGTAATTGGTACTTCTTTGGGTTGTACGAGTACAGATGCTGTTACAGTGACAGTATTGGCTAACGCGCCAATTAATGCGGGACCAGATGTCGCTATTTGTGTTGGAGTTCCCACTACTTTAACAGCAACAGGAGGCACAACATATACTTGGAATAATGGATTAGGAGTAGGAAATGGAGTGGCAGTTACGCCTCTTTCGACGACAACTTATTCAGTAATAGGTACGAATGCAGCAGGATGCTTAGGTACAGATGCAATTACTGTAGTGGTTAATCCAATTCCAACAGTCGTGGCAGGTTCTCCACAAACCGTTTGCGCAGGTACTCCAGTAACATTGACTGCTGCGGGTGCAACAACATATTCTTGGAATAATGGTATTACTCAAGGCCTTGCATTTACTCCTACTGCCACAACAACTTATACAGTTACAGGTACATCATTAGGTTGCACAAATACAAGCACGGTGTTGGTAACAGTTAATACTATTCCAACGGTCGTTGCTGGTCCTCCACAGACAGTTTGTATAGGAACGGCGGTTACATTGACAGCAACTGGTGCCTCTGCATATACGTGGAATAATGGTATTACACAAGGTGTTTCATTTATACCAACTGCCACAACAACATACACAGTTATAGGAACTTCCGCCGCTGGTTGTACAAATTCAAACAATGTCACTGTTACTGTAAATCCACTTCCTATTGTTAATGCTGGTCCAGATCAAACAGTGTGCAGTGGTGCAACAGTAACGCTATCTGGAACTGGTGCTTCAACATATACTTGGAACAATGGCGTGACAAATGGGACTGCATTTACTCCTGCAGTAGGTTCTATAACCTATACTGTAACAGGAACAAGTGCAGCATCTTGTATAAATACGGATCAAGTAGTAGTTAATGTAAATCCAAATCCAAGTCCAATTATAAATGGACCAACTAACTATTGTATTGGTAATCCGGCTTTACTCTCAACATCTATTCCTTTTACATCTTATAATTGGTCAACAGCAGTTACAACGTCTACAGCTTCTGTGACAATTGCAAATAACCCAATAACTGTTACAGTTACAAATTCATTTGGTTGCTCAAGTATTTCTCCCGCATTCATTGTAAATGAAAATTCAGTGATTACTTCCAATTCAACTCAAACAATTTGTCAAGGACAGTCAGTTTTAATTCATGGAGTTAGTCAATCAGCAGCGGGAATCTACTCTCAGACATTTACCACAGCCAATTGCGATAGTGTTTCGAATGTTAATTTAGTTGTGAATCCATTACCAGTTGTAAATGCTGGTGTTGACCAAATAGTTTGTACACCAATTGCTACAACATTAACAGCAACTGGTGCCGCTACTTATTCATGGAATAACGGTATTTCTAATGGAATGCCATTCACTCAAACAATTGGGACAACAATATATACCGTAACTGGTACTAGTGCAGCGGGATGTGTAAATACTGACCAGGTAACTATTACTGTGAATCCTTTGCCTAGTGTAAATGCCGGACTAGATCAGGCAATTTGTATTGGTGCTTCAGCAATCATTTCAGGATCTGGTGCTTCAACATACACATGGAACAATGGTGTAACAAATAGCGTTTCATTTACGCCTGCATTGACGAATACTTATACGGTAACGGGTACTGATGCAAATGGATGTGTGAATACAGATCAAGTAGTTGTTACTGTTAATCCACTTCCAATTGTTGGTGCGGGTCCTGACCAAACAATTTGCATTGGTGCTTCTGTAACATTATCAGGTTCAGGCGCTTCAACTTATACTTGGAACAACGGTGTGACAAATGGGATTTCTTTTTCACCAGTAGCTACTGCGACTTATACAGTTACAGGAACGAATGGGAATGGATGTGTCAATACAGATCAAGTTTTAGTAACAGTAAATCAATTGCCAATTGTTAATGCAGGTCCAGATCAAGATGTTTGTCAAGGAACTTCTGTTTCTCTTTCTGGTTCAGGTGCTTCAACATATACTTGGAATAATGGTGCAGTAAATGGCGTTTCATTCACTCAAGTTGTTGGAACAATTACTTATACAGTTATCGGCACAGATATTAATGGATGTATAAACACTGATCAAGCGGCTATAACTGTAAATCCTACCCCTGTCGTAAATGCTGGTCCAGATCAAATTATTTGTATTGGTACTTCAGTTACTCTGTCAGGAACTGGAACAGCAACGTATTCATGGAACAATGGAGTTTCACAAGGAGTTGCTTTCACTCCATCAGTAGGAACGGTCATTTATACGGTAACAGGAACAAGTGTGGAAGGATGTGTAACAAGCGATGATGTTACTGTGACCGTAAATCCTTTACCTACAGTTTTTGCAGGAAATGATGTTGTAGTGTGTGAAGGTTCGACTGTAACGTTAACAGGTTCAGGTGCTGCCACTTATTCTTGGAACAATGGAATAGCGAATGGCATTCAATTTACACCAACATTGGGCACAACTAATTATATTGTTACTGGGACTTCAGCTGCAGGTTGTGTTAATTCAGATCAAGTTGATGTAACCGTTAATCCTATTCCTGTTGTGTCATTTTCTCCCGATGTAACAAGTGGATGTGCTCCATTAACAGTGAACCTAACGAACACCACTCCAAATTCCGTAGATTGTTTATGGACAATAAGTAATGGTACCGTAATAACGGGTTGTGGAACTGTACCAGTTACTTTTACACAGGGAGGTTGTTATGACGTAACATTGACAACTACTTCGAATAATGGATGTGTTGGAATCTTTACTGCAAATAATTTAATTTGTGTAGAGAACGATCCAATTGCATCATTTTCACCTTCATCAAATATTGTGACTACAAATAACACAGAAGTTATTTTTACAAATGAGTCAATTGGAGCTACTTCTTATTATTGGACATTTGGTGATGCAACACAAGCATCAACGGAAATTAATCCAACTCATATTTATCCAGATGTTGAGTCAGGAAATTATTTAGTAACATTAATTGCATATTCACCATTAGGCTGTACAGATACAGCTTTGGCTTATATCAACGTTGTTGAAGAATTAATTTTCTATGTACCAAATACATTTACACCAGATGTAGATAATTATAATCCAGTGTTTCAGCCTGTATTTACTTCAGGATTTGATCCATATGACTTTACCATGTTAATATTTAATCGTTGGGGTGAAATTGTTTTTGAAACACATGATGCTACAGTTGGATGGAATGGAACCTATGGCTCAAATGGAGAGATTCAAATGTGTCAAGATGGAACATATACTTGGAAAATTGAATTCAAAACAAAACTCAACGATGAACGTAAAATGGTTGTTGGTCATGTGAATTTATTAAGATAATTGATTTTGTTCATTTAGATTAAATAGGGTCATTTATACGACCCTATTCTTTTTGAATAAAAATGAAACAGTATTAAATATTCATTGATAATAGCGAAATACATAAGTAACAAAGATATTTGGCAACTCAGCTAATATCTTTTTCGTTTTAATAGTAAATTAGTCCAGCTATTTAGTTGGAATACCTAAATAATTGGAAATAAACTACTAAGGATGAAAGCACTTTTAAATAATACTTCACAATCTACAATCATAAAATTTACACTTACATTTTTCTACTTTTTTACATTTTTCACGATTTTTTCTCAAACGACGGTCAATTTTAATTTTACAGGTTCAACACAAACATGGGTTGTTCCACCTTGTGTTACGAGTATATCTATAACAGCTGCTGGTGGAGATGGAGGCGGGACAGCTGGTGGAAATGGAGCTGTCGTTACCGGAACAATCAATGTTACACCTGGTCAAACGTTACAAATTTCAGTAGGTGGTTCTGGTACAACAGGAGCTTCTTCAGGCGGATTTGGTGGTGGTGGAACGGGTAAAGCTGCCAACTCTGGTGCAAATGCTTCTGGAGGAGGTGGTGGTGCTACATCTATTTCTGTATCACCTTTTGCTTTAGCGAATAGAATTTTGGTTGCTAGTGGTGGTGGCGGAATGGGCGGCGGAACAACTGATGCTGCAGGTGGAGTTGGAGGATGTGGGACAGGAGCAACTGGAGTAGCTTCCTATGGCGGTGGCGGTGGCGGTGGCTCTCAAACTAGCGGAGGAGCTGGCGGTAATCCTTGGGGCAGTGGTTTAAACGGTACTGCTGGTTCATTAGGTATTGGTGCTGCTGGCGCAACAGATAATTGCAATAATAATTCGCCAGGTGGCGGTGGTGGTGGTGGATTTTATGGTGGTGGTAGTGGTGGAGCAGATTGTTTTGCTAGTGCGCCTTTTGGCGGCGGCGGCGGCGGCGGCGGTTCTAGTCTAGTTCCTGCAGGCGGAGGTTGTAACCAAGGAACGAACAATGGTCCAGGCTATTTAATTATAACATACACAATTGGAGCAATAGCTGGAACAGCTACGAATACCGGTCCTTATTGTGTTGGAGCAACAGTTCAATTAAATGGAACTGGTGGCGGTACTTATGCTTGGACAGGCCCGAATGGTTTTACAGCTTCGATACAAAATCCAACTATCCCAGCATCAACAATGGCAGCAGCAGGAACTTATAATTTGACCGCTACGAATGCTGGATGTGTTTCTACTGCTTCAACTACGGTGGTAATGAATGCGCTTCCAATTGTGAATGCAGGCGCTGCTCAAACAGTTTGCACTGGCACACCTGTAACATTAACGGGAACAGGCGCAACGACCTTTTCTTGGAATAATGGAGTGACCCAAAGTGTAGCATTTACACCAGCCTCTACAACAACATATACAGTAACAGGAACAACTGCAGGATGCACAAATACTTCCAATGTTACAGTTACTGTGAATCCTCTTCCGTCAGTAAATGCAGGCACGCCTCAAACAATTTGCGTTGGTGCACCTGTTACGTTGACAGCAATAGGCGCTACAACATATTCTTGGAATAATGGTGTAACACAAGGGGTCTCTTTCAATCCAATTACAACTGCAACTTACACAGTTTCTGGGACTTCATTAAACTGTGTAAATTCAAGCTCTGTTGTTGTTACAGTGAATCAACTTCCTATAGTAAATGCAGGTTTAGATCAAACTGTGTGTGATGGTAGTTCAGTTGTTCTGACTGGAAATGGCGCTAATACTTATACTTGGTCAAATGGATCTTTAAATGGAGTCGCTTATATTCCAACTGTTGGAAACACAATATTAACAGTAACAGGTACAGATGCTAATTCATGCGTTAATACTGATCAAATGACTTTGACAGTTAATCCAAATCCAAATCCTGTAATTGTGGGACCATCATCTTATTGTGCTGGAGGAATTGCTACGCTTAGTGCCGATCAAATTTATACTTCATACCTATGGAACAATGGGTCGACTAATGCAACTATTGATGTGTATGAAACAGATGGGCCATCGACATTGTCAGTAACGAATACATATGGTTGCCAAGCTATGTCACCTTCCTTTTCGGTTGTTGAAAATCCTGTATTTAGCTATAATTCAAGCGTTACCATTTGTCAAGGTCAAACAGCAACTATTCATGGTGTTTCACAATCAACGGCTGGATCATATTCTCAGACATATACAGCTGTGAATGGCTGCGATAGTGTTTCCAATGTTACTTTGAATGTGAATGCCTTACCTATAATTAACGGTGGAGTCGATGTAACTGTTTGTCAGGGGTCGAATGTAACGTTAAGTGCGAATGGTGCAAATAATTATACTTGGAATAATAATATCGTTAATAATATCGCTTTTACACCAAATATAGGAACTACAACATACACTGTTTCTGGAACAAATTTGAATGGATGTGTTAATACTGACCAAGTTGCTGTAACGGCTAATTCAAATCCAAATGTGAATGCAGGAAATGACATTGCGATTTGTCTTGGGAATTCTATTACGTTAATGGGAGCTGGAGCAAATCCCTTTTCGTGGAGCAATGGAGTAACTGACGGATTATTGTTTATTCCTTCAGCGGCGGGTGTTACAACTTACACTGTAACTGGAACTTCATCAGTTGGCTGTGTAAATACTGACCAACTAATTGTAACAGTGAATGGGATTCCAGCAGTAAATGCAGGAAATGATCAGGTGTTATGCGAGGGAAGTTCAGTTGTATTAACAGGATCAGGTGCATCAACTTATTCATGGAGTGGCGGTGTAAATAATGGAATACAATTTACACCAACATTAGGAAGCACCAGCTATACAGTTACCGGTACATCAACTGCAGGATGTGTAGCGAGTGATCAAGCGGTGGTTCTTGTTAATCCGAATCCTATAGTGACATTTACTTCTGATCTGACTATAGGATGTGCTCCTCTTGCTGTAAACTTATCAAATACTACAGCTAATTCAAATAATTGTACTTGGACCTTGAGTAATGGTTTAACTTTTACAAATTGTGGTTCCATTCCAGTAACTTTTACACAAGCAGGTTGCTATGATGTTGCTTTAACTACAACAAATTCAAATGGGTGTACATCATCGTTCGCTATTCCTTCTTTTATTTGTGTTCAAGCGTTACCAGATGCAGCATTTACAGCACTCCCAAATCCGGTTACAACTGACAATACTTTGGTTTCATTTACAAATGAGAGTGTAGGAGCAGATTCATATAGTTGGGACTTTGGCGACGAAACGGCATTGTCTATCTTAACTGATCCTTTTCATGTTTTTCCTGATAATAGTGAAGCAAATTATATGGTGACGCTGATTGCTTCAACATCTTTTGGTTGCACAGATACAGCGATGGTGATAATCGAGGTTCAAGAAGGTTTGATCTTTTACATTCCGAACTCATTTACCCCTGATGGCGATATCTTTAATCAAACCTTTAAACCAATCTTCACATCTGGATTTGATCCTTTTGATTATACTTTATTGATTTTTAATCGTTGGGGTGAAATAGTTTTTGAATCACATAATACAGAGATAGGTTGGGATGGTACTTTTGGAGCAAACAAAGAAATGGGTCTGTGCAAGGAGGGGGTTTACACTTGGAAAATCGAGTTTAAAACGATACGAAATGATGAACGCAAAATGATAGTGGGACATGTTAATATGCTTCGTTAAGATAGCAAGAAAGTGAGATTTTTAGTCTCACTTTTTTTTGTTTTGTTGTATCTTCGAAATCTCGATACTTTTTAAATTTTAATCTGAGTTGAAGCAACCTATTTGCAAAATTGTTTGTATTAAGAGGGTAAACTATTTATAAAAATTGATTTTGAAAAACTTCCTTTCTCTCCTTTTTATCCTGTTTTCAATTTTTTCTTTTGGACAAACCCCAATTTCCTTTTCTGCGGGAAGCAATAATCAGACAATTTCTACTTGTTTTGGATTTCTAATTGATTCTGGTGGGCAAGGTGGAACAGGATATTCAAACAATGAAAACACTACCATTACGCTTTGTCCAGATACTCCAGGAGAAATTATATCTGTAACATTTAATTTATTTGGTTTAAGCACTCAAGATGACAATCCAGCCCCCGCCATAACTAATGTTGATTACATGTCGGTTTATGATGGAATTACAACTGGAGCAAATTCATTAGGTGTTTATACTGGAAATCAATTGCAAGGCGTTGTAATTCAAGCTACACTTTTAAATCCAACTGGATGTATTACCCTTACATTTACATCAAACACTATTGGAACAGGAATGTTTACAGCAAGTGTTGCATGTGAAACACCTTGTAATGATCCAATTGCAGGTGGACAAATAGTAGGAGGGATTACGCCTGATAGTATTCGAGTATGCATTGACGAAGTAATCAATTTTCAAAATAGTGGTTCTTTTGCTCAAATGGGATTTACGCTTGCTGATTTTTCATGGGACTTTATGGATGGAAGTACAACTAACGGTCAAAATGTAACTCATAGTTATGGTGTACCTGGATTGTACCGTGTTCAATTATTTGTGACTGACGACAATGGTTGTACTAATAATAATTTGACAGATTTAGTTGTAATGGTTGCGCCAGCTCCAGATTTTACAGGTTTTCCAGGTGATCAAACCTTGTGCATCGGTCAAGATGTGACTTTTTCAGCAGATCCAGAATCTTATGAAGTATTATGGGATGGATTCTCCGGTTCTCAATCAATATCAGATGGCTGCCTTCCTGATACCCTTTTAGGCGTATCTCAAAACATAGATTTACTTCAAACAGGTTTTACTGCCGGAACGAGTATTACAAATATTTCTCAAATTCAAAGTATATGTTTTGATTTAGAACATTCCTTCATGGGGGATTTAGTTATCCTCTTAGAATGTCCAAATGGTCAAAATGTAATTTTACATCAACAAGGTGGAGGTGGAACTCAAATTGGAATTCCTGTTCAAGCCGATAATGTTGACTGCAGTAATCCTTCAACCTTAGGGATACCATTTACCTATTGTTTTACACCTTCCGCTACAAATACGTGGGTAGAATGGGTAAATGCAAATGGTGGCGTTGGCACAGTTCCTGCCGGCGATTATGAACCTGTGCAGCCGTTGACTAATTTATTGGGCTGTCCAGCGAATGGAGTTTGGACCTTAACTGTTGTTGATAATTGGGCAGCAGATGATGGAACATTATTTACTTTTGCATTGAATTTAGATCCTTCTTTTTATCCACCCATAACTGTTTTTGAACCACAAATTGGTTGGGGAGCAGATTCTTCCTATTGGAATCAGCCAGCACAATATATGACTAATTTATCAGGAAATGCTGATGTATTAACGATTGAACCAACAGTCGCTGGAACCTATAATTACATTTATACTGTTATTGATGATTTTGGATGCATTCACGATACCTCAGTAAATGTCATTGTAAATCCAAGTCCGAATGTATTTGCAGGTAATGATACAACGCTTTGTGGCGGTAATGACTTACAATTGAATGGTACTTTGAATGGAGCTGGTGCTGTTTCAGATTGCATTTACGATTTACAGATTGAAGATGCTTTTGGAGATGGTTGGAATGGCAATATTCTGACTGTTGTAATTGGTGGTGTAAGTACGAATTATACCTTAACGATGGGTGATTTACAAAACTTTTCAATTACTATTCCGTCTGGAGCGACAGCAACTTTTAATTTTAATGCTATTGGCAGCTGGGTTGAAGAATGTTTCTATACCTTATTTGATGAAGCCGGAAATCCTGTGTTCACGCAAGGTCCAAATTTGTTTGGTAACGTAACAAATACCATTACTGCAAATTGTGCAGGTGATTTTGTCTATGCTTGGTCACCAACTCCTGGAATTACAGATGCAACAATCTTAGATCCCGTTTTTTCTTTAACTACACCAACAACTTTAACACTGACAGTTTATCCAACTGGTGCGCCTGAATGTGCAGTCACAGATGATATTTTCATATCACTTTCAGCAAATCCTGATGCTGGCATAGATGGTGCAATTGATTTATGTTCCCAAGCTGCTCCAGTTGATTTATTTGCAGAATTATCTGGAACGCCTTCTCCAAATGGGATTTGGTTAGATGTGAATGGAAATCAAATCACCATGCCATTAGATCCCGCTACAAGTGCACCTGGGACTTATACTTATCAAGTGGATAGTTTTGGATGTATTGATGAATCAATTGTAACCGTTAATGAAATAATCACAGATATAACTTCAATCGTTGTTACGGATGTTAACTGCAATAGTTTTACGAATGGCTCCGCACTTGTGACGGCTACAAATATT
>Ga0209702_10001486_pt1 | contig 44995 bp, 48 predicted proteins | sample FRY01_FD_187210 | JGI IMG/M metagenome (GOLD analysis project Ga0209702, IMG submission 187210) | Freshwater microbial communities from Lake Fryxell liftoff mats and glacier meltwater in Antarctica - FRY-01 (SPAdes) (version 2) | ecosystem: Environmental > Aquatic > Freshwater > Ice > Glacier... | reverse complement strand
GAGTCGATTCAAAACTACTTTCTCCGGCACTTTAGCGTCTAGAAAAGTGAAGTCTCAAAAAAATGAGATTACGCTAAAATGTAAAATATTAAACATATTTGCAGCCCTTACCATTAACACATGGAGTCCTGCCGTCTAAAATTTGGGGAAAGGGGAGATTTGCATACATTGCATGGATTCATTCAACAACGGGGAAATTGTTCTAACTTTAACTGACCCATTGAAACTTTTAAATAATCTATTAACGCGCCCCACGAGCTAATAATATTTTTATTTATTATTTGTTGCTTTAATACCCGGTGGATTAACTGTCGCGCTATTATAAAACTAACATATAAATTTTCGTTAGTACCTTTAACACTTAATAATTTCTCTTTATCAACATTGATTAAATTTGCTAAAGTACTAAACTGATTTAGCAGCTTTTTAGCCAATGGCTTGACGTCTTTACGGGGTATTACGAAAAATAATATAAGCTCTAATAGCTCATAATCAGCTATACTTTCTGGTGATAGATTGAGACGTTGTTTTAAACGCTGCCGGTGGCCTGTATAATGCGGCTCATCTTTTTCTTCACTCATGACTATTTTATTCCAATCTATAAGGCGGATATAACAAATTTTTAGGAGATAAAGTGAAAATTTCAAAGCCGTCTTTAGTAACGCCGATTGTATGCTCAAATTGCGCAGATAAAGATTTATCGCTAGTTGTTACTGTCCAGTTATCTAGCTTACTTAGATGCGTAGCATAATGCCCGGCATTTACCATAGGCTCTATTGTAAAGAACATGCCTTCTTCCAGCATCTCGCCTGTACCAGCCTTACCATAATGTAAAACTGTTGGTTTGTCATGGAAAATTCGACCTATGCCATGGCCAGTATAATCCCTAACTACCGAATAATTATGTTTTTCTACATAAGTTTGTATAGCATGCCCTATATCACCAAGACGCACCCCCGGTTTAACCATCTCAATGCCAATCATCATAGCGTCATAAGTAACTTGAATAAGTCGTTTTGGTTTGATCGCTACCTCTCCTACATAATACATGCGACTAGTATCACCGTGCCAGCCGTCAACTATAGTAGTAACATCAAGGTTAATTATATCGCCATTGCGTAATTGTTTATCGTTAGGAATACCGTGACAGACTACATGGTTTACTGAAGTGCAAATCGATTTAGGAAAACCCTTATAGTTCAAAGGAGCGGGAATTGCATTATTCTTAACTATAAAATTATGACAAAGATCGTTTAATTCATTAGTAGTTACTAATGAATTAACGTAATCGGCGATAAAATCTAACGTTTCTGCAGCAAGCCGTCCTGCTGTGCGCATTTTTTGAAAATCGTTTGGAGTATGGAGCGTTATTGCCATGTTTATGTAAATTAGATGAATATGCGGCACAGTATATCAAAAAAACAATTTGATGTAAATATAACCCTTCTAACTTACTAATTGCGCAATTAGTTATATATTTATAAAGAGAAAATAGAGCACGCGGGAGATAATATTCTTAAATTATATATTCAAAAAGTTATTTAAATTTTGGTAACTATTTGTTGACAACATGTGACTATTAGTTGTTAAATAGAGTTAAGGTTTAAACTTAATCTCTTTAATTAAGAAGTTTATATGTTAGCAGAAAAACAAACGGAATGGATAATAAATAACAATCTAATCAACAATGGCTGGGTGATTGATAATGCATCAGATAAAAATGTCTATTTTCAAAAAGCAAAACCAGAACACCAACATAAACTTGAAAGTTTTTCTAATAAAAAAGGCTATAAAAAACCAGATTATATTCTTTATAAAGGTAATAAACCGATTGGTATAATTGAAGCTAAAAGAGGAGGCAAGGCTTTAAATGAAGCATTAAAGCAAGCAACCGAATATGCTGAAATGCTTGAAGCTCCATTAATTTTTGCTAGTAATGGCTCTTATGTAGAAACAAATCATTTAATCAAACAAAAACCTTTATTTATAAATGGTGAGAAGGTTGAAAGGATCATAAAATATAGAGAAGCAATAAAATTTATAGAAAAAGGTGATAATGAGATTTATACTGTACCTCCTGAACTTATAAAATCAAAGGAAGACTTAATAAAAATTTTTAAAGATGTTAATAATTTACTTAGAAAAGCGAATATATTCTCAGGTTATGATAGAATATCTGAATTTTCCAGCATCCTATTTTTAAAGCTTATATCTGAGAAAGAAGGAGAAAAATCCTATTGGAATTCTATTAAGCAACAAGATGATGATTTTCTATTTTCTTATTTAAACCAAACAGTCATAAGCAACCTTGAAAAATATTACGGAGGCGGGGTATTTAGTGAAATTAATATAAAAAAGCCAAGTCTTTTAAGGCAAATTATGGATATGTTAGATCCTTTAACGCTTTCTGATATTAAAACTGACATAAAAGGAGATGCTTTTGAATATTTCTTAAAAAACATGAACCAAGCTGATAATGACTTAGGCCAATATTTTACTCCAAGGCATATTACTAAAGCAATGGTTCATTTAGTCAATCCAAAATTCAATGAACAGATTTATGACCCATTTTGCGGCACAGGCGGTTTCTTAATTGAAGCTTTCAATCATATAAAAGAGAACTCAATCATTAAAACCGAAGAAGAAAAGAAATTTTTAAAAGAAAATACTTTATTTGGCAGAGACGCTACCAAAGTTTCTACAATTGCTAAAAAGAATATGATACTCCATGGAGATGGACATTCAAATATTGAAGAAATTGACAGTCTAGAAAATCCGATACAAAAGAAGATGGACGTAATATTAACAAATATCCCTTTTAGCTTAAAAGAAGTTGATTATACAAATCTTTATTATAATGGCTTAGGCAAAAAGAATGGTGATGCTGTTTGTGTTTTACATTGCTTAGATGCGCTTGAAGAAGGCGGTAGAATGGCCATAGTTGTACCGGAAGGCTTTCTATTCAAAAAGGAGCTTAAAGAGGTTAGGAAATTTTTGCTTTCAAAAGCAAATTTAGAGCTAATAGTTTCGCTTCCTCAAGGCGTATTTCGACCGTATACTGGGGTAAAAACCGATATTTTATATTTTACAAATGCACATAAACCGGAAGCGCAAGAAGGTTATTATTATTTCGAAGTAAAAAAAGACGGTTTTACACTGGATGCCCAAAGAAGAAAAATAGAGGGCGCAAATGATATTCATAAATTGGAAGGCAGCAATATAAAAAAAAGCGAAAAAGAGCTTTTGAAAGCCCAAGGTTTTGAATTTATACCTTTTGAAAAAGTTAAGAATAATGATTATAATTTGGTTGGCGGTGTTTACAAGGAAGTCTTACTGCACAGTTCATTTAAAATTTTACCATTAAACGAGATTAGTGTGATCGAGAGCGGTAATCCAGCTCCACAAGATCCTAAATTGTTTCTAGCTGGATGTTATCCATTCTTTAGGGTTTCGGATGTGGCAAAATACCATATTAGTAATAAACTATTAGAAACAGCTGATAAATTAAATGAGCAAGGCATTAAAGGGCTAAAACTCTTTAAGAAAGATTCTATTCTTTTTCCAAAAAGTGGGGCTTCTAGTTTGTTAGATCATAGAGCAATCTTAGGATGTGATGGATTTGTTTCTTCTCATCTAGCAGTAATTACCCCAGATGTTACCAAAGTACTACCAAAATTTTTGTTTTATTTATTAGTAAAATTTCAAGGAAGAAGTATTGCTTCTAATGACGGATATCCCTCTATTAACATCAATGCCTTGCAAACTATAAAGTTACCCATTCCCTCCTTAGAAGAGCAGCAGAGAATAGTAAATAAATTAGATAGCTACCAAAAAATTATAGACGGGGCAAAGCAAATTGTAGAAAACTGGAAACCTTATTTCGATATTAAGCAAGAATACAAAGCTTATAATTCCGCTTCTATCAATTCAATAAATTTAGGGGAGATAGTTACTTTTATTCGTGGCATTACTTTCGGAAAGGATGATTATATCGATTCTTTTCAAGAGGGGTATATAGGAGTTGTTACTACTAAAGCAGCTCAAAAATTAGGGGTAGAAGAAAAACACTTGCGTTATATACCGACATTAATGATTAACAAAGATAAGTATCTGCAAAATAATGATATTTTAATTTCTCTCGCCAACAGTCTTAACTTAGTCGGCAGAACTACTTTTATTCACAGCCTAAATAATTCCTTATCTTTCGGAGCTTTTATGGGGGTGATTAGAGCTAATGTAAAGTATATTTTGCCTCAATATTTGTTTTTTGTGTTAAACAGTGATAGCTCTATAAAATTTTTTCGAGAAAATGCTAGGACTACAACTAACATCTCTAATTTAAATTTCTCAATTTTAGAAAATTTGATAATTCCTCTCCCTTCTCTAGAAATCCAATACACAATAGTCGAGCAACTTGAAACTGAACGTAAAATGATAGAATCACAAAAAGAAGTTATAAAGTTATTTCAAAGTAAAATTGATAGCAAACTAAATTCTATCTGGCAATCAGAAGAAGAAAACGAGACAATAGCTGACAAATAGGTTTTTGATACGCTTATTAGCAAACCTTCCCAATAATAAATCTCTTTAGAAACTTCATCTAGGGCGATTTTCTAAATGAAAATAGCTATTTAAAATTTTTATGAAGACGTGTCACATTAGCGGGATATTTTTTGTTAAATTGCTTAATTGTGAATTTAATTTTCTTTAAATTATTATTACTTGTTTCCCAAGCATAATTATCTAAAGTCTAAATTTTTCTTAAATACAGAATTTAACTTTTGTACTAGGGGGAATAAAAATAGTTTTTTCATCAGGGGAAGTATTGAGATCGTGCCGTATTTTCTCCATTATTCCTATAAAGTAATTGCCATGTGGCAAAAGCTTTACTATCGTCCATCCATCTTTCATAGATTGAGTAATTTTATCAATATCTACTTTATGCTCTGAAAACATTACAATTTTTTGTTGCGGAATATCTTTGACCATAATATTACATTATTAGTTAATAGAAGTACATAAATTTTAAATGATTTATTAATGTAATTTATTTAATAAATAAATGCAAGACTAAAATTATAGTAAAATATGTTTAAATTAAATGTAAATTGTTAAATTGAAAAAGTAAAAAAGTTAAGATAAAATTAGCTGTAGTATTATAATTTTAAAATGGTGCATTCGATTGGATTCGAACCAACGACCTTTACCTTCGGAGGGTAACGCTCTAATCCAGCTGAGCTACGAATGCTAATCTTAGAACCTGTTTTTAAAATCGTTTTAAATAATGATTTTGTTTAGACACCTTAACTTAAAAGTACGGAAATTTTGATATTGCACAGAAAATTAATATGATGGGGCGAATGACGGGTTTTGAACCCGCGACCCTCAGATCCACAATCTGATGCTCTAACCAACTGAGCTACATCCGCCATAAGAATAAGCACCCTTAGCGTAAACTAAATTATTATCATTATTTAGTCAAGGATAATCACTGCAAACAAATTGCAAATATCTATAAAAATTTCTTTTAATGACCTAATCAATTCATTATAATACAACCAAAATTTAAAATTCAGGGACATCTTTTATGAAAAAAGCTGTGATTTTAGTAAGCGGTGGAGCTGATTCAATTACCGTCATGGCCTTGGCGCTACAGATGAATTATGAAATTTATGCAATAAGTATTAATTACTCTCAGCGTAATAATATCGAGCTTGAAAAAATTAAAGAGTCAATTAAAACTTATAAGGTGAAGCAGCATAAAATTATAAATATAGATTTGCAAGAATTGGGCGGCTCGGCTCTTACTGATAACGAGATAAAAGTTCCTAAATATAATAGCAGCCAAGATATAGGTGATGAAATACCTGTAACTTATGTTCCCGCTCGCAACACTATATTTCTAAGCTACGCTTTAGGATATGCGGAAATTATAGGCTCTACGGATATTTTTATAGGTGTCCATGCGACGGATTATGCTAATTACCCAGATTGCCGACCAGAATATTTAAAAGCTTTCGAAAAGATGGCTAACTTGGCAACAGCTATAGGCATCAGTAGCGAGCACTCGATTAAAATTCACGCACCATTAATAAATATGACCAAAGGGCAAATTATTGCAACCGGTTTAAAATTAGGTGTTGATTATTCCAAAACTATTTCTTGTTACGATCCGGAAGATGATTTATCTTGCGGGACATGTCACGCATGCCTAGTAAGACTTAAAGCGTTCGAGGAAAATAACAGTGTTGACCCGATTCGATATATAAAATAAATATGATACAACAACATTTTTACCAAAAATTTCCATTAATAGATCTTAATGATATAATATTGCGCGAGCTTACAGATGAGGATGCAGAAGATTACTTTCAATATATGAGTAAACCTGAGATGCTGCCTTTTTTAGCACAAAATAATATTCCATCAACAGTTGAATATGCTTTAGATGAAGTACGTTACTGGAGTAGTCTATTTCATAATAAACGCAGTTTTTATTGGGCAATCGCGCTTAAAGATACCAATCAATTGATTGGTACTGTTGGCTTTAATACTATTTCTCAAATTCATTCTCGAGCTGAAATAAGTTACGACTTGGATTTTAACTATTGGGGCAAAGGTATAATGCTTAAATCGATAAAAGCAATTTTAAAATTTGCAGATTATGCCGGTGTTGTACGTACCCAAGCTACGGTAATAATAGATAATGTTCGTTCAATTAATGCTTTAGAGAGATGTGGCTTTATAAAAGAAGGTTTGCTTAAAAAATATGAGTTTGTTAATATGCAGCATAAAGATTATTTTATGTATTCTCGGGTGCTGTAAAAAATGTGTATAAATTTGTGAATAAACAGTGAATAGTTATATAAAAGGGACTAAATTCTTAAAAAAATGTATTAAACTACTGTTTTTTATTAAAAAAATATAGTTGTGTAGCTGATTTATTATAGCTTATAACATATAAAATTAGTTTTATCTGGGTAAAACCATTTAAAATGTTTGTTAGCTGCTAACGTGCATAACTTTATTACAGCTATACAAAGAAATTAATTTATTTACAATATTATGCCACCGCAAATCCAAATTATTTCTATTAAAAAGCTTAATAAAGATTATAACTTAATCGCCGAAAATTATCAGAAAATTATTAAATATTGCTTGAAAATAACAGAAATCACTTATTCGAAAAAACTACCTGTTACTCAAATAAAACAGTTTGAAGCTAAATTAATAGAGGAATATTTAGAGAAAAAGGCCTGTAAAATTGTACTTGACGTTCTAGGAGAAAGTTTTAATAGTCAGCAATTTACTAAATTAATTGAGATTAATTTAACACAAGGTAAGAATATTCAATTTATTATAGGTGGCGCGTTTGGACTTGATAAATCTATAATTGATAAAGGTGATATTCGTTTGAGCCTTTCAGCTATGACTTTACCACACCAATTGGCAAAAACAATATTGTTAGAACAAATTTATCGCACTCAGACTATTTTAGAAAATCATCCTTATCACAAATAAGGGAATGATGATTAGTATCAATAATTAATCTACAGCTTCTACACTTTCTACTTCTGGCACAAAATGTTTTAGCATCGATTCAATACCATTTTTTAAGGTAATAGCTGAACTCGGGCAACCTGAGCATGAGCCTCGCAGCTCTAATTTCACAATACCATTTTCAAATCCCCGATATATTATATCACCACCGTCCATAGCCACAGATGGGCGGACACGTGTTTCAATAATCTCTATTATTTGCTGTTCAATTTCAGTAGCCCCTATTGAAGAGGAGGACGAGAGGTCATGTTCATTGTTTAAAGCAGAAAAACCTGTGGTAAAATGATCCATTATAATCATTAAAATTTCCGGTTTTAATATTAACCAATCGCTTTCTTCTTCTTTAGTTATGGTAATAAAGTCACTACCGAAAAACACTGACTTCACATTATTTACTGCAAATAATTGCAATGCTAAATGACTTTTCCCTTCTGCTTCTAACTTATTACTAAAATGCATTGGTTGATTTGGAGAAATAGCAATATTAGGTAAAAATTTTATTGCATTTGGATTAGGAGTAAGTTCAGTTTGAATAAACATTATTTGATCTTATTAAAATTTCAGGAAGAAGAAGTGATTACAAGCGTAACAATTATATTGTAGGAGAAGCAAAAGAAGAAATTGTTAGCAAATATTTATATAAGTTAAGCACATGCGCAAAAGAGTAATTCTAAAAACAGGCAAATTATGGTACCCGCGGCCGGACTTGAACCGGCAAGGGTCGCCCCCACGGATTTTAAGTCCGTTATGTCTACCATTCCATCACGCGGGCAAAATATAGCTTAAGTAGTATTAGCGCCATAGGTTAATAAAAAAATAAAGAAATTGCAAGCATTTTTTTGCTTCATTAGAGAGTTAAAAGCATTATAATATTGCTTAACCGCTTTCTAATTATGATAGTAAATTGGCAACAATATAAAAGTAAAAGTACGAAAGAGGGATTTTTAGAAGGTAGCTGTTGACAAGAGAGTGGAACGATGGTACGATCTGATCTTGAGTTTAATACTACCTCTTTAATAGCATGCAAAACTTAGTGTCACTTGGATTAGTATCAATTGATTATCTGGTTTAATTTCTACCAAAGGGTTTTAATTAAGTTCAGATAAGCAAATTCTCTACTAAAAAAGGTTTTTATGTCTACATCTATTAATACAGGTAAAGTAAAATGGTTTAATGCAAATAAAGGCTTTGGCTTTATTGCTCCAAAAAATGGCGGAAGCGATGTGTTCGTTCATATTTCTGCTTTAGAGCGCGCTGGAATTCGTGATCTTAGCGAAGGTCAAGACGTCGAATTCGAGTTAGAAGACAACAGAGGTAAAATATCAGCTGTTCAGCTTAGACTTTTATAATTATTAAATCTACAAACAACTACTCAAAATTTATGAGTAGTTTATTAAGCTAATAAATTTTGGGTAGTATCATCTTTTTCATGAAAATGAGAACAGCATTTTATTTTTATTCCTAATAGTGTCTTCCTTCTATATTTTTAAGCATATATTTAGCTAATAAATCTTGGCTATTATAACATTTCAAAGAATACACACCAAATTTTATTTATTCGCAAATGCGGAAAACGGAATGATGACAAAGTAAATGGCTTAATACAGTCATTTTAAGTTTATGTAATAGTTGCGGTAATTTTGTTAAGCAAAATGTTATGCTTCATAAAATAGATCTCTCTCGTAACTAAATATAGTGGAAGTATTTTTGGGAATTAGTTTTTAAAAAGCGCAGCGTAGTAAATATACCTGAGCATTTTATATGTTCTAATGACGACAAAATAACCCATTCTATGAAGTTACGAAACAGATCTAATGAATAAACTTATTTCATTTACTTAGTCTATAAAAAGCATGATCTCCTTATTCATTCTGTCTATGCACAATTTATATATAAAACTAATAATCTTGGATATAACTAATGAAAAATTTTAATCTACCAAACGAAGTGATTATTTCACTTGAACGTATGAATATTACATCTCCTACTGAAATCCAAAAACAAACTATACCTATTGCTATGCAAGGTATGGATGTCCTAGCTTCTAGCCAAACCGGTTCCGGAAAAACTCTAGCATATTTATTACCTATAATAAATTCTATAGTACAAACTAAATTAATGGCGCTAGTTTTAGTGCCAACACGTGAATTAGCTACGCAGGTTCGCGAAGCGTTTACTAAGGTTACTGCACAATTTAAACTGAATAGCGCGGTATTAATTGGTGGTGAGCCTATGCCTAAACAATTCTCCCAATTAAGAGCTAATCCGAAAGTGGTTATTGGTACGCCAGGTCGTATTATTGATCATTTACAACGCGGAACTTTAAAGTTAAGCACAGTTAATTTAGTAGTGCTAGATGAAATGGATAGAATGCTAGATATGGGTATGAAAGAGCAGTTAGAGGAAATTAATAAGCACATACCAGAAAAAAGACAAGTATTAATGTTTTCTGCTACTATGCCTAAACATATTATTGCATTGTCACAGAAATATGTAATAAATCCTCAACGCATAACGGTTGGTTCATCTACCAAAGCAGCGTTGGAAATTACTCAGGAAACGCTACGTTTAACAGATAAAGAGAAGTTTCCAGAATTAATTAAACAGTTAAATCAACGTACCGGCTCTGTGATTATTTTTGTAAAAACTAAGCGCGGCGCTGATCAACTAGCTCGTATGCTTAAACACGAGAATCATAGCGCTGAGGCTATTCACGGTGATTTAAGCCAAAGTAGGCGCGAACGAGTAATTATGGCGTTCCGTAATTCGCGTAATAGAATTATGGTAGCGACTGACGTGGCAGCTCGAGGTTTAGATATTCCTCATACACAACACGTTATTAATTATGACTTACCAATGTGCCCTGAAGATTATTTACATAGAATAGGTAGAACAGGTAGAGCAGGAGCTACAGGATTTGCTTTATCTTTTATCTCAACCGAGGATAATATAAGATGGAGAGCTATTGATCGTTTAATAAACCAAGGCGAAAGTACTCCTAGGGAAGAAATGGCTGGACCTAGAAAACCTAGAAGACCATTTGGCGGTGGAAACAATAGCGGTAATACAAGACGTCCGTATTTTGCTAATAATAGCGATGCTAAGAAACCATACGTAGAGCATCGTCGTCGTAAGCCTCAAGCAGCATCATAGGTTAAAATTAATAACCTAACGAGTTAGCGTCATTACCAGGAACAGTAATGGCGCTAAAAAGCAATTCTTAAAATATGCCTTAGATCTCTTTAGCAATTAAATAAAGCGCTAAGCGTTACCCATTTGCGAAGTGAAGCAGGATTCGTCTATTCCAAGATCTTTAAGCGCGCTGTGCCATTTTTGTTCAGGATGATCGGCAAAAATAAATTTATTATCACACTCAGTTACTATCCAAAGATTCTTTTTAATTTCCGCTTCAAGTTGCCCAGCTTTCCAAGCAGTATAACCAATAATAAAAAGGCTATCTTTAGGCCCACAACCTGATGCAATATCATTTGCTACGTCAGAGTTAGAGCTTAAAGCTAAATTATTTGGAAACTGCAAAAGCAAATTTTTGTTATAATCATCTGAATGAAGGAAAAAACCCCGCTCATGCTCCATAGGCCCGCCTAAATATATTGGCATTGTTAGTTCAGGATCAACTTTATCACTAGCTATTTTAAAAAAAGATTTTAACTCTATATAATTTACTAAATTATTAAAAATTAAGCCCATAGCTCCTTCCTCTGTATGAGAAAGCATATAAATTAATGATTTATGAAAGATACCTTCAGCTAATACGTAAGGGGTAGCTATCAGTGTTTTACCAGATAAACTATCAAAAAATTTATCATTCATATTTATATTATATATTGTCTAAGTTGTTAAATGCTTGTTTATTAAATCATATAGATATTACTACACAATTTTCAATAGATCATTAAAATATTTCAAGTATAATCAACCAATTATACTCTTAATATTTCAAGAATTGGCTTAAGGACCTAATGATTACTTTATTCGATATAGTAATAATTACTATTATAATAGTCTCCTCAATATTAGGGTTGTACAGCGGGCTAATAAAGCTTTGTATAAATTTTCTTAGTTTTGTACTATCTATAATTTTAGCCTACTTTCTTTATCCATATGCCGTAGAAATTATTGCTGAGCACGTTAACAATGAAGCCGTAGTAACAATTTTTTCAGGAATAATTTCTTATATTATTTCTTTAATTATTTGTACTTTTTTAAGCAGTAAATTTCTATTATTGATTTCGGCTATACGCGGGGGAACAGTAGACAAAATGTTAGGCTTAATAGCTGGCTGCGCTCGCGGTATATTGATTTGCGTTATAATATTTTTTATTAAAATAGTTTTTTTCTCAGGCAACTATTTAAAAGACCAAAATTTGAGCGAGGTAATTAAACACACTAATAACGATAAATATCCTAAATGGTTAAAAAAATCTCTTACATTGCCGCTTTTAGAAAATATAGGTAAAAGTATACTAATTATTATTCCTGAAGATTTTTTAGAATCCATAAAATGGACCCCTGAGCACGATAATAATGATCAAGAGCTTAAACTAGAAAAACCGTACATGGGCAAAACTTTTCATGAAGATACAGAACTAGATAAAGATTTAAAGCATCTGCTTGATGGTGTATTAGAAAAGAAGTAAAATATAACGAGGCAAGTGCGTTAATTAATGTTAGTACCTTCCTTGCTGCTAAACTCCGCATTAATATTAAACTATAACTCATTAAATTAACTATATTATGAAGTTATATACACTACAAGAACATTTATTAGAGCTAAAAGCTCGGATATTTAGGATATTTTTTATCTTTTTTGTTATTTTCGGGATATGTTATTATTGTAGTGATTATATATATAATTTTCTTTTACAGCCATTGGCAAATTTAGAAGCAGATTTAAGCCATAATAATGTGAGAAAAATAATTTATACTAGACTGACGGAAGCATTTTTTACTTATATTAAACTTGCAGCTTTTAGTGCATTTGTAATTATTATACCCGTTATAACTATTGAATGTTATTTATTCATTAGCCCAGGCCTTTACCGCAGTGAAAAAAGAATTGCAGCCTTTATTCTTTTTATGTCCCCTATTTTATTCTGGAGTGGCAGTATATTTGTGTTTTATCTGGTAATGCCTCAAGCGTGGAGGTTTTTCTTAAGTTTTGAACAGCATGATGTTATTATGCCTATCATTTTAGAAGCCAAGATTAGCGAATATTTAAGTTTAGTAATACAATTAATTATAGCCTTTGGAATATCTTTTCAATTGCCTATCATTTTGTTAATATTAAACTTATTAAAAATAATAAAGGTTCAAGAGTTAAAAAACAAAAGGAGATTAGCTGTGGTAATAAATTTTATTATAGCAGGAATATTAACCCCTCCTGATATAATTAGCCAGATTACCCTTGCCTTGCCTTTACTTTTATTATATGAAATTTCAATTGTAATGTGTCAATTTGTAGAAAACCGAGGAAAATAAATGTTAGATGTTAAATGGATTAGAGAAAATACAGAAAAATTTGACAACCATCTTGTTAAAAGAGGTTTGCAACCTATGTCAGCGGAAATTAGCAAATTAGATGAAAATAAACGACAATTAACTAATTTAATACAGCAATTTTTACATGCTAGAAAAAAGAAGTCAAAGCTAATGGGCGCAATGACTAATAAATTCAGCAAAGAATTCGAAGAGATGAAGCGTGATGTTGATCACATAAATGAAAAACTTGAAGAGTTAAATCTTAAGCTAGAGAGTAACCATCAATTAAACGATATGTTAGAGATGTTACCTAACCTGCCCGCTGATGATGTGCCTTATGGTACTGACGCAAATATGAATAAGCAAATTAGGGCATGGGGTGAACCCCTAATAAATCCATCAGCGAAACATCATTATGAAATTGGTGAAGAACTGGGCATGATGGATTTCGTTAAAACTGCTAAAATCAGTGGCAGCAGGTTTGTAACTTTGAAAGGTGATTTAGCTAAACTTGAACGAGCATTGGCTAATTTTATGCTTGATATTCACACTAATGAATTTGAATTCATAGAATTATCTCCTCCTTCTTTAGTGCGTCCATCTGCAATGTATAATAGTGGACAATTACCTAAATTTGCTGACGATTCATTTGAAACAAAGGAAATAAAAAATAATTATAGATTAATACCTACAGGAGAAGTACCATTGGTCAATATGGTAGCTGATAGTATAATACCTCGTGAAGCTTTACCAATTAGATACGTGGCTAATACCCCGTGCTACCGCTCAGAAGCTGGTAGTAGTGGTAAAGATACTAGAGGTATGATACGTATGCATCAGTTTAATAAAGTTGAATTGGTCAGTATTACTACTAAGCAAGAAGCAACTGGTGAACATGAGTATATAACTAACGCTGCTGAGGAAGTATTAAAAAGGCTTGAACTCCCTTATAGGGTTATGTTACTGTGTACAGGTGATATGGGTTTTTCAGCACGCAAAACTTATGATATAGAGGTCTGGTTACCAGGGCAAAATCAATATCGTGAAATCTCAAGCTGTTCTGATTGTGGAGATTTCCAAGCTCGTCGGATGAAAACACGCTATAAAGAATTTGGTAGTAATGAAACCACCTTTGTACATACTTTAAATGGCTCTGGTTTACCATTAGGACGGACTATAATAGCAATTCTTGAAAATTATCAAAATGAAGATGGATCGGTAACGGTTCCGGAAGCTTTAATAAAATATATGAATGGTTTAGAAATAATTAAACCTATTAAAGATAAAGAATAGTAATTTATACTGTTCTTTTGCCCAAAATATATTTATTAGAAAAATAAAATAGCTCCTTAAATGATTACTCCAAACTTTGATTTTCATGTTTTTATATGCCAAAATAAACGTCCAGAAGGAGCAGTAAGGGAATGTTGTATGTCTAAAGGTGCGGATAAATTACTTGATCATATGAAAGCTATTTCTAAAGAATTAGGTATTACTAATATTCGAATTAATAAATCTGGCTGTTTAGATCAATGTGAAAACGGTATAGCAATGGTTATCTATCCCCAAGGCATTTGGTATAGCGTAAAAACAACTGAAGATATTGATAAGATTGTAAAATCTCATATTCTCAAGCAAGAAACTGTTAATGAATTACTAATATAATTATTAAATCTATATGAACTTTTTGATATTCACAGGATAATATCGTCTTAAGAGATCAACTAACATAAAAGCTAATAGCAAATAATAGTAAAATGTAAAAGTTTCAACTTCATTTTGTACATGCATAGTATTATTCTATCGCGACAGTAAATTTGTTGACTTATAAGCAGGAACTAGCTATACCTAAATTTAATACTCTCAATCAATATATTTTTTACTATGAGCCCGCAAAAAAAATTACCAATTTTACCTAAAGCTACGGCAATTTGGCTCATTGATAATACTGCTTTAACGTTCAAACAAATTGGTGATTTTTGTGGTGTTCATGAGCTAGAAATTAAGGGCATTGCCGATGGTGAAGTAGCAACTGGTATTATGGGAGTTGATCCAATAGCAGGTGGCCAGCTAACTAAGGAAGAGATCACGCGTTGCAGTAAAGATGTAAACGCAAGCCTAAAGATTGCTAATAACGCTGTTTATGACTTGATTACAACCAAGAAAAAACAGCGTGCTAAATATACTCCTATTGCTCGGCGTCAGGATAAACCAGATGCGATTTACTGGTTGTTAAAAAATTGCCCTGCAATCCAAGATAACCAAATTATTAAACTGATTGGTACCACTAAATTAACTATTGAAGCTATACGTGATAGAAGCCACTGGAATATGAAAAATATACGTCCACGTGACCCTGTTTTATTAGGTATTTGTAGTCAAATAGAATTAGATAGAATGATAGAATTAGTTAACTTCTCCTCTCCAACATCTGAAAAAGATATTCAATAAATTTGAAAAATTTTTTCTCCTTTTTTCTACTTAAAACGTAATAATTTTAACACCCTACTCTAAAAAAGCATTATACCACCTGCTCTCAAGCCAATTAAAATAATAAATTTCTTGAAATTATTGTAATATCAATTTCTCAAATTGAATTGTAATAATAGATATTTTATATGGCAGAATTTACAGAATTCCCACTATTTTATGGTATTCGTATAGGACAAAAAGAAGGGGGGATTCATGCGCCCGATCCTGACGGCGGAAGATATACGAATGATAAAAATACATATTTAATAAAGCGCGATGGTGAAAAACCACAATATGATATTGCTGAATATTTAGCTGGCTGTATTTTTAGTAAAACTTCCCCTGGCTCTGGAGCAGCGATGGGTTTAGTAAAACATGGAAATGGTAAAACTTTTTTAACTTCTGAGTTTTTTAACAACTATCAAGATTTATTTAAGACGTTAGGATTTAAGAAAAGGCATGAATATTATGAAGCTGCTAAAAGTTGGCTCCCGAAAACTAATCCTATAAAAAATGAACTAAAAAAAATAAAATATCAAAACTACGAGCCTATGACAGTAACGTCCTTATTAGTTGGCGATTTTTCATTACATTCTGGTAATATTGGCCGGGTTGATGAAGAAGCTAAAAATCCAAAGCTAGTAAGGGTGGATTTTGGCGCAGCTTTTCGTGATTTTACTCCTGATATTAATCCTTATAAGTCAAAAGCTAATAGGATTGGCCTTGAAAAAAATTATTTCCTGCGTGATCATCCTACAAGACGAGTAATTAATAAAAAATTTGCTGCAGAACTCCGCAGAGTAGCCTCTATTGATTTAGATCAAACTATTGAAGAAAAGTGGGCAGAGATAGAGAAATTTTATAGTGAACAAGATATTAAAAAATTTGGCGCGCAGATAAATACTCCTTTAACGGCGTCGGAAGATAGTTTAACTGTCGAGCAGATTAAACAACACTTTATACAAGGTATGAAGTTAAGGCAACAATCCTTAAATAATATGGCACTAGAAATAGATATACAGATTGCGCTGAAAGCAAAAGATCGTAACGTTCTATTGGGAGCAATAAAAAAAGCTATAAAAGAAGATCCCGCCTATTGTAGTAGAATTATAGAAAACCCTAAAAAAACGCAGTTAGGTAGTAAATATGCTTATCCTGCACCTGCCTTAATCATGTTAAAAACAGAACTAAGGAAACATGAAAAGCTGCCTGATAAACTTCAACATGATTATTTGGTGATACGTCCAGCAGCCCCCCTTCTTCTAGGTAACACTAATGATAGTCTCTCTAGTAACCAAAGCGATATGCTTGATCCTGTTGAGATGATAAGGAAAGAAGTAATTAGCGCGCAGAAAAATATTCATGGAAATGATATTAAAACAGTCCTAAATGCAAACAGCGCAAAGCAAAACCTATTATTTACTACAGCAAAAAATGGCTATCAAGAGTTTCATACTAAATTTCAAGGTACTTTAAAGCCTGTAATTAAAGATAAACCTTTCGAGAATAATCGGTCGAATATTATTTGCGGAGATTGTAAGATTATCGAGAATTCAAGTACTGAGCCATTAATTTTTAAAGCATCAAATAATAGTCTGACAGTGGTTAAAAAACATAGGACAATAGAGTTTCCTCTTAAACTTAAAGATAATAGTGGGCCGATGGATATTTTAATGGCTGCTAAAAATGAGCATGGCCAGTTTATAAATAAAAAAAATGCTGTTTATTTTACCGCTCATTATAATAAAGTTGGAGAATTGATAGAAATTAGTAGTCCTCAGCCGATAAAATTCATGGGTAAAGATGATAAGGCAGTTGGTTATATAGAAAAGGAAGGTCGCATTTATACTTTGCCAATTACTCAAGGTTTATATAAACAGCTATGTAAGCAAGTCTCTCAAAATAAAGGAAGTTTTGTTGATGTCTCCCAAATAATGGAACCCGTATCTAAACCATTAATAGAACAGCTACTTTCGGTAAAGCAGAAACTTGATACAAAAAAAGGAATGACAAAATCGAATAATAAGCAGCAGCTTAATGTTTTACACCATACCCCTTCACACTATTAACATAAGAGGACGCTGCGTCGTCAGGACAAGCGAACTTTTATCCGTCAATTCCATAAAAAAATAAGTTGCATGAGGTGGCGCTGGCCATTTCACGGCCTCGCAATGACGCCAAAAAAGCAAGTCTTCACACATAGCAAATATACTATACTTTCTTTACCCTCCACCAACTAAACTTTTAGCAAAATCAGTTGGATTAAACGGTTTTAGATCTTCAATATTTTCGCCAATCCCAATAAAATAAACAGGCATAATAAATTTTTGAGTAATACCTACAATTACTCCAGCTCGCGCAGTTCCATCAAGCTTGGTAACGATAAGACCATCAATATTGGCAATAGCTTTAAATTGTTCTACTTGATTATATACATTCTGGCCAGTAGTAGCATCAACAACTAATAGACTATGGTGGGGAGCAGTATCGTCAATTTTTTTTATCACCCGAATAATTTTCCCAAGTTCATCCATAAGATTTTTTTGATTATGCAATCTTCCTGCTGTATCAATAAATAATATATCTATATCATTTTTTATCGATTCCTGTACTCCCTGGTATGCTACGCTAGCTGGCTCAGCTGATTCTGCTCCAGTAATCAATAGAACTCCTGCCCTTTCTGTCCAAGCGGCTAACTGGCTTACAGCCGCTGCTCTAAAAGTATCACAGGCTACGACGGCAACTTTTTTACCTTGTTTCTTAAACTCCATAGCTAATTTGCCAATTGTCGTAGTTTTTCCAGAACCGTTTACTCCGCATACTAAAATTACGTTTAGTTTTTTTTTCTCTAATGTGAAAGGAATGCACGTTTTTAATAATGATTGTTCAATTAACTTAGCAAGTTCTTCTTTTATCGTATTCCCGCTAACCTCTTTATCAAATTTTATGGTCTTTAGATTACTGATAATTTCCGCTGCTACTGAAGTAGTAATATCTGCTGATATTAACAAATCTTCTAACTCCTTCAACGTTTGCTCATCAAGTTTCCTCTTATAAAATATCTGATCTATACCATTCGATATTTTATCTGAGGTCTTAATAAGAGCTTGTTTTAATTTACTAAATATTGAACTCATATTCCTTTTATCCTGCTAACCCTCTAATATCTCTACCACCAATAATATGAAAGTGAAAATGGAAAATACTTTGACCAGCACTCTGCCCTTTATTAGTAACTAAACGATAGTCATTATTAGCTAATCCAACTTTTTTTACAATCTCGGTAATTTTGGTAAAATAATTTTTCACTTCTTCAGGCGTAGCTTTAGCAATAAAGTCACTATAATCAATATATTCTTTTCTCGGAATAACAATTATGTGTACCGGGGCTACTGGCTGGATATCATGAAATGCTAATACATTATCATCTTCATATACTATATTAGCAGCTAATTTTTTATTTATAATTTGTGCAAAAAGATTTTTTTTATCATACATGTGATTACTTATTAAATTAAATATATACCTAATAAAATGGATACTTGCTTCTTTGGCATTATTGTAGAGGAGTCGCTCCGCCAACTGCCGGCTTTATTTAATGAAGCTTATGTTTATTAACGATGTTTTTCTTCATAATGACTTTGCGGATAGAACCAAACAGTTAATACACCAATTAACAATCCTAGGTTTAATAACAAGTTCCATTCGCTCATTGATAGTTTAAACATTTTGAACGCTGCTTTAGTACATGAAGTAATAGGCTGACTATAAAATATTTCCTTAATATGTTTTATAGATAAATGCTCCGGAATATGGATTAAAGAGGAGCAAATCGCGCTAGGCTCAAATATACCATGTTCTATACCAGCATGATAGAAAGCAAGCAAACAAGCGCACAATAAAGTAAAACTAATAAAGATCAACGTATATTTACTTATTTTTTTAAAGATTAAAGCAGTAATTGAAATTTTGATTAAACATAAATAAGGAAATCTCTGATATATACATAAAGGGCAAGGCGCAAAATGCATTATATATTCGACAATATAAGCGCAAATTAGCGCAAATATTGATATCGAAATTAGGAATATATGTAATACTCTAAAATTATTTTGGCGAATAAAATCTATAATATTTGAAACTTTCATATGTCTGCAATAATTATCTAAATAACTTATAATGGAATATGGTATATAATTAAACTATTACTGCACTAGCTATAGTAATGGCTTCGTTTTATTGAGCAGAGATTTTTAGGCATTTTTACCTCGAGAATTACTTACCATTGTCTAGGAATATAAAAAAAACTCAAGTTCTAATTTTAAAACAGTCAATATTATAGCTATATGCTTACAAGCATTCAGCATTAACCTTTAAATTACTAGCGATATATCAGGTAAAAAAGAGAGTTGTATATTCTTAATCTTATGGGAAGTGAACTGGTTGCAAGCAGTACCTCTTGATAGATGAGTATGATAGGGTATTAAGATGGAGAAAGGTAATTTTCAAAATATTGAGGATATATACCAAATTAAAATGAAAATAATATAACTAACCCTAATTTAATTGTGGCAAAGGAATTCAATATAGTTTAGAGTTGGTATGCTTAAGGCATTAAGTATATTATTAATATAATTAGGAGAATATAATTATGAAGAATATTTTAGATAATAATAGTAGCAATACTAATGATGCTAAAGATGATATTGAAGGAATAAAATCAGATATCTCAAAATTGACCCATCGCCTTGGTAATATTAAAGATAATGCTGGCGATATCATTTCCGAACAAATTGAGCATCTTTCTACAGCTATTTCTGACCTGAAAGACAAAGGAATAGGCCATGGTAGAGATGGTGTAGCTCAAATATGTAATTCTACTCGTAAACATCCTATAAGAAATTTGATGTACGCTTTTGGAGCTGGTATTGTTGTAGCTTATTTTATTAAAGATTAAGTTATTACTGTATATAGCTAGGATGTTTTACGAGATTATAGTTATAGCTATTTTTGAAAATTTATAGGTAAGGAGTTTGTTATGAGTAATGTTGTATCTATTTTAAATGGTTTAATAACTACCTCTAAAGATGGAGAAGAAGGATTTCGTATTGCATCTGAACATACTAAAGATTTTGAGCTAAAGCGCGTTTTTCAAGAAAGAATTAGAGATTGCGCTAAAGCAGCAGCGGAACTACAAGAACTTGTTAGTGGGATGAACGAAGAACCTACTGACAGTGGTAGTATACTTGGCGCAATGCATCGTGGCTGGCTAGGTATTAAAACAGCAATTACTGGGGACGACGACTTAGCAATACTTGAAGAATGTGAACGAGGTGAGGACGTATCAAAAAAGAATTATACTGAAGCTGTGACTAAAGATTTGCCCGCCAATGTTAGGTTAGTAGTGCAAAATCAGTATGATACTGCATTGAGAAATCATGATTTAATACGTGATTTACGTGATAGATATAGAGCAGCTAAATAACAGGCGTATTGATGCACTTTGTAAGTACAAAAGGCATTTTGAGGAGCATTCTTTGTTGCTGCGTAATATTATAGTAGATTTCTTTATTAATTAAATATAGTGAGATATTTTTAGCAATTAGGTGCTAGAAGAGCGTCGCTTAGTAAATATGTGAGCATTTTGTAGGTTCTAATTACTATAAAAATAATTCATTAGATGAAGTTACGAAAGAGATCGATTAAAGGACCGCAATGTCACTCCTTATGCAAGCTAGGAATTCCGGTAAAATAGTCTAATAGATTATTGGAGCTGAGAATTCCTACGCTGTACTTACGTTTTCTTCAGGACGATGACTAAACACCTAAAATTTGCCCGTGCTTGCATTCTTTTTCTTAGGGCATACAGTTACTATTTGTGACTTAAACTACGATCTATGCGCAATAACCATAATAGTAGCAACTCAAAAATAAATTCATCTATTAATATAAGATATTTAATGATAAATTCTTGCAGATAGATTTTTAAGAGCTTATTATCATCCTACTTTGCTTAGGACGCTATTTATAATTTCAACATAAAATTATAAATAGTTTTCTCTAACAAAAATTATTTATAATACTAATTTAACTTACGGAGCAACATCATGAATAAAAGCGAATTTGTAGATTTTATGGCGAAAAATACTGGTTTTAGTAAAAGTGAAGCGGAAAAAGCAATAAACGCTTTTACAACATCAACAATTGCAGCTATGAAGGCAGGAGAGTCAATCGCATTAGTTGGTTTTGGTACTTTTTCTATAAGTGAAGTAGCTGAACGCGAAGGAAGAAATCCACGTACAGGTGATCCTATTGTCATACCCGCACGTAAGCAGCCAAAGTTTAGCGCCGGCAAAACTCTTAAAGATGCTTGTAATAATAGTGATTCTGAGACTAAAGCTTCTACTGCTAAAAATAAGAAAAAATAAGAATTAGAAGTCCATTACATGATTGCCAGCTACTTTGAAGATAAATTTAAACAAGGCAAGCTTTTAAGTAGTTGGTTAATTGATTCTGATAATACTGAAAAAGTATTAGAAGATTTAGAAGGTTTTATAATAAATATTTTACGAAATAATGGTTTAAACAATCATATATCAGATTATCCATTAAATCGTCACCCAGACTATCAACTTATATCTAGAGAAAATTCTAGCGCTGTAAATTCTAAGAATATTTCAATTGAACAAATTAGAAACTTACAGGATTTTTTTTACAAAAGTTCAGTAGTTTCTGGTTACAAAATAGCTGTTATCTACCAAGCTGATTTAATGAATTTAAATGCAGCAAATTGTTGTCTTAAGATTTTAGAAGAACCACCAAACAATAGTTACCTTTTTTTAGTCACTTCTAAGCCTTCTATTATCTTGAAAACTATACGATCTAGATGCGCTAAAATTAATTTTAAATCATTCGCTTTTTCTGCAACTAATGAGCAGTATCTTAAATTTCTTGCCCCTATTGCTAACTTTTCAAATGCTAATATCCAGCTTAATTTTATTAAGGAATTTTCTGAAAAAAATAGAGCGTTGTTATTAGAATTCGCTGACAGTCTATTATATCTAGTAAGCAGACTTATCAAAAAAAGAATAAATATTGACGTTGAACTCAACCCCCTTGAAAATGAAATACTGAATAAATTTCCATCTATTCCCCCTTCAATATTAATCCAAAAATATAATAAAATTAGAAAGTTAGCCGAAAATACCGCAAACTTTGATCTTGACTTGCGCGCTAGTTGTATTTTATTACTTAATGAATTAACTTAAATCATTGATCTCATATACAAGTTAGCCACTCAAATATCATTTATAAAGTTAGCGGTCTTATACTTAAAAATCGCTTACTCGTCCTTTATGCTGCCAATCACTATATTTCGTAGGATCTTGACCTTTATATCCGCCTATTTCTTTAACTTTGTAAGTTTCATCATCTTGTGATATATCTTTTTCTAAATTCATAATTATGCCCATGAAATTCTCTAATCTTAATAGAATATACGTAAATAGCAAGTTAAATGAAAATAGCTCGCTTACTTTAATAGGTGATCATTTTCATTATCTAAAAACTGTACTTCGGTTACGTATTAATGACCATTTCCGTATCTTTAATCCTAGTAACGGTGAATTTATAGTGCAAATTATCGAGATAAACAAAAATGATTTATTGGTAAATATTAGTAAATGTTTGCGCCAGCCTTATCCTATAGATGCTACTCAATTAACATTAGGATTATCTATTATCAAAATGGATAAGATGCTTAATGCTATTAATATGGCGGTACAATTAGGAGTTGATAAAATTGTACCTTTAATTACTGAAAGGTCACAATTGCGTCACATTAATGAGCAAAAAGTTCTTAAATCTATCATTGAGGCTACCGAACAATCAGAACGTCTTAACCTAACAATTCTTGAACCTGTAATACCTTTAAACCAATATCTAAATCAACATCAAAATGATATTGTTATATATGCTAATGAAAATGAAGTTACACAAAATTCTTTATTAGAAATTTATTCCTTGCCTGGTAATATCAGTTTTATAGTAGGGCCTGAAGGTGGTTTTTCATCTCAAGAATTATCTATGTTTTTGTTATATTCTAATGCTAGATCTATTAGCTTATCAGCAAATATATTACGAACAGAGACAGCAGTAGCAGCCGGCTTAGCGCAACTAGGATTGATTAGGAATTGTTATGAATATAAAAATAACAGTTCGGCTTAGCCTTACATGAGTAGGCCGCAACAATATAATTTCATTAGAGGTATAATTTAAATTGATTAATTATAAATATAATTATAAAAAAATTAAAGGAGACATAGCTCATTAAAAATTAGTTGCGCGCAGCCTCTTACAACACTATGATTATAAATTAATTCTAGGAGAAAATATCAATATGTTTATAGCCACAGCCAATGCTGCTAGTGATACTAATAGCAGCGATACAATATCAATACAACAAACAGAAGTAGTAGCTAAAGAGCCTGAAGCAGCGTCGAATTCCAGTTGGATGAGTATGGTACCTATGGTACTGATCTTTGTAGTATTCTATTTTTTACTAATTCGTCCGCAAGAAAAGCGGCGTAAAGAAAAAGAAGCTTTAGTAAGCGGCGTAAAGAAAGGCGAGAAAGTATTGACCACTGGAGGGATTTTCGGTGAAGTTATTAAGATCAACGATAGCGATAATACAGTAGAAGTAGAAATTGCCCAAGGCGTCCAGATCAAAATTCTAAAAACAGCAATAGCGGATATTACTAGCAGGCCAAAAGAGATTACACCCATAGCAGTAAAAAGCAAGAAAGACAAAGGGGCAAAATAGTGCAAAAACTGCCTAAGTGGAAAATCTTTCTTTCAATCATCTGTACAGTTACGGCTATTATAATAGCATTACCTAATTTCATGTTGGTAAACTCTAATATCTTACCGCAACATAAAGTAAATTTAGGACTGGATTTAAGAGGTGGAGCACATCTGTTATTAGACGTAGATTTTGATAGTTACCTTAGCGGTGTAATGGAAAACTTGTCAGATAATTTACGTAAATACCTCAGAGAAGATAAAGTAGGTTATAAAAATCTGGAGGCTAAAAATAGTATTTTACAACTTGAACTCCGAAATCCGGAAGATTTTAAAGCTTTAAAAAAGATAGTTAGTAAAATTGATCGTGAAATTAAAGTTGACTTGAAAGATAATTATGTCACTTTAAGTTATGATGATTCTAACCTTAATAAGCTGCGCAATAAAGTAATTGATCAATCAATTGAAATAATTAGGATGCGCGTCGATAGCACCGGCACTAAAGAACCAACGTTACACCGTCAAGGCGACCGGCATATATTATTGCAAGTCCCAGGTGAAGAAAACCCCGCCCAATTGAAAAATATATTAGGACAAACTGCTAAATTAGCATTTCACCTTGTAGATGAGACAGTCAATATACAAGAAGCTATAAAAGGGCGCATGCCTGCAGGAACTTTACTGGTTAAGGGAGAGAATGAATTAAGGGATGGCTCTAAAACAGAGTATTTTGTTGTTGTTAAGAAAAAAGCCATTGTTGCTGGTGACCAATTAATCAACGCTCAAGCTTCTTTTAATCAAAATTCACAGCCAGTGGTAGCTTTTTCGTTCAATAATATTGGTAGTAAAATATTTGGCGAGGCGACCAAAAATAACTCTGGCAAACGCCTTGCTATAGTTCTGGATAATAAATTATTAAGCGCCCCAGTAATTAATGAACCAATAATGGGTGGGAGCGGTATAATCTCGGGTAATTTTACTATAGAATCTGCTAATGAACTTGCGCTGTTACTGAGAGCTGGTTCTCTACCTGCACCTTTAAAAATTATAGAAGAAAGAACTATTGGACCTAACCTTGGTGCTGACTCTATTGAGTCAGGTAAAAAAGCTGGGATTATTGGCTTTGCTGCGGTAGTTATATTTATGGTATGGTCATATGGCATCCTTGGAGGTTTTGCTATTATAGCCCTAAGTTTAGCGTTATTATATATTTTAGCTTTATTGTCGCTTTTCCAAGCTACTTTAACTCTACCAGGAATCGCCGGAATAATTTTAACTATTGGAATGGCGGTCGATGCCAATGTATTAATTTATGAAAGGATAAAGGAAGAACTTGGCAAAGGAGCTACTAATCTGTACGCTATTCGTATAGGTTTTGATTCAGCCTTTTCTACTATTTTAGATTCTAATATTACTACTTTGATTGTAGCATTCTTATTATATATATTCGGTGTTGGTGCTATAAAAGGTTTTGCTGTGACTTTAACAATCGGTATTATATCCTCAATGTTTGCAGCAATTATTATAACTAAGTTATTAGTTGATATTTGGGTTAGGTACTGCCAGCCAAAGACTTTAGGGTTATAATATACCGATAAAAATTGAGAATTACGTCGTCATACTTAGGGCTTGCGCGCGCTCATGTACTAAAGTACGTACCGCTCACTCGCCGCTCACATTTCTAGTACTTCTCTTATTTTTTTGGTATATTCTGTAATTAACTTATACTGCAATAAATTGGCAATCTCGCGTGCGTAAAATTCCTGAGATTGCTTCGGTCGCTAACGTGGTTTCGCAATTACGTTTATACTTTCCCAAAAAACCAAATAAAATACAATAATGACAGAAAACATTTCACAACCTAAAATCGGTAAAATTATCCAGATTATTTCTGCAATAGTTGACGTACATTTTGATAATCAATTGCCGCAAATTTTAAACGCCTTAGAGTGTAATAATAATGGCGAACAAATAATATTAGAGGTAGCTCAGCATATTGGTGACAATACCGTACGCTGCGTAGCAATGAGTGCTACTGATGGTTTAGTGCGTGGCATAACAGTCACGGATACTGGGCGTCCTATTACTATACCAGTCGGCCTCGGAACACTAGGCAGAATAATGAACGTTATAGGTCACCCTATAGATGAACGTGGAAAAATCAATTCTAATAGTTTTGCACCGATTTATCGATCAGCCCCAACGTTTATAGAACAATCAACGGAAAAGAATATTTTAGTTACTGGTATTAAAGTAATTGACCTGCTGGCACCTTACGCAAAAGGTGGTAAAATTGGTTTATTTGGAGGCGCCGGCGTAGGTAAAACTGTATTAATAATGGAGCTTATTAATAACGTAGCAAAAGCGCATGGCGGTTATACTGTCTTTGCTGGCGTAGGCGAGAGAACACGTGAAGGCAATGATCTTTATTATGAAATGATTGATTCCGGAGTTATAAACTTAGAGCATCCTGAAAAATCGAAAGTAACTTTAGTATACGGCCAAATGAATGAACCACCTGGCGCTAGAGCTAGAGTTGCCTTAAGCGGCCTTACGATTGCTGAAAGCTTTCGCGATTTAGATGGAGGTCAAGACGTTTTATTCTTTGTTGACAATATTTTCCGTTTCACCCAAGCAGGTTCCGAAGTATCTGCTATTTTAGGCCGCATTCCATCTGCTGTTGGTTATCAACCAACTCTAGCCACTGATATGGGGTTACTGCAAGAACGTATTACTTCAACTAAAAGCGGCTCTATTACATCAGTACAAGCTATTTATGTTCCAGCTGACGATCTAACGGACCCAGCGCCGGCTGCTTCCTTTACTCACTTAGACGCTACAACCGTGCTTAGCCGGCAAATTGCTGAGCTTGGAATTTATCCGGCAGTCGATCCGCTAGATAGTAATTCGCAAATGCTAGACCCTGCAGTGGTAGGCGAGGAACATTATGCAGTAGCACGGGAAGTACAAAAAGTATTGCAGACTTATAAATCTCTGCAGGATATTATAGCTATTTTAGGAATGGATGAGTTATCAGAAGAAGATAAGCTTATTGTCACTAGAGCACGAAAGATCCAAAGATTCTTATCTCAACCTTTCCATGTTGCTGAAGTATTTACCGGCACGCCGGGCAAATTTGTAAGCCTAGCCGATACTATTGCAGGCTTCAAAGCTTTGGTAGAAGGGAAATATGACCATTTACCTGAGTCAGCATTTTATATGGTAGGAACTATTGATGAAGCGGTAGAAAAGGCAGCCAAAATAAATCTATGAACGACTCACTAATTAATCGCTGTGGATGGGCAAAGCTCGAGCTGGATGTAAAATATCATGATACTGAATGGGGAGTACCGGTATATGATGACCAAAAATTATTTGAGTTTATTATACTTGAGATGGCTCAGGCAGGACTCAGTTGGTCTATTATTTTAAAGAAACGTGAAAATTATAGAAAGGCTTACGATAATTTTAATCCTATGCTAATAGCGCATTATGATAATTATAAAAAACTTAATTTGTTAGAAGATATTGGTATTGTCAGAAATAAACTTAAAATTGCAGCATCAATTATAAATGCGCAAGCTTTTTTAAAAATACAAGATGAATTTAAAAGTTTTAGCAATTATATTTGGCAATTTACCGAAAACAAAGTTATTTATAATCGACCATTCTCTCTACAAGAAATCCCTAATTCCACTGAATTATCTGTTAAAATCAGCAAGGAACTTAAAACTAAGGGTTTTAAGTTCCTTGGTCCTATTACGTGTTACGCTTTTCTTCAAGCAGTAGGTATTGTAAATGATCATGTTACTTCATGTTTTAGATATAATGATTAAAAATGTCTTATGCTTGCATTATTCCCTCACTTACAAAAATGCGTCATTTTAAGCAGACATTGTAAGGTAAATAATAATGCTCCAATTTATGGATTAAAATTTAAATGATACTAACACGTATTACAGAACTTAGAAAATTATTTGATCAATATCAGGTTAGCGGTTATATCATACCCTCTAACGATGAATATATGAGCGAGTATACACCAGAATGTTTTAATCGTCTTAAATATATAACAGGCTTTACTGGTTCTAACGGTATAGCAATAATATGCAAAAATACAGCTCTACTGTTTACTGATGGTCGTTATTTAGAGCAAAGCAAACGACAATTAGATCTTAATATTTTCCAAATCTTCGATCTGATAGAGTTAAAAAATTTTTTACATGACGGTATATTAGGCTATGACCCTAAACTATTTACCACAACTAAGCTTAAATCATTGCCACCCTCTATATCCAAGCTTTCTCCAAATTTGGTAGATCTTATTTGGTTTGATCGCTCTGCTAAGCCGTCATCTCTGGTCTATATCCATAAACAAGAATTTGCTGGCGAATCGCATAATAATAAAATTACTAAATGCCGAGATATCTTAATAAAACATTATGCCGAGATGTTAATAATTACTGCTCCAGATTCTATATGCTGGTTATTGAATATTCGAGCGGCTGATATATTGTTTGCCCCCTTAATGCTTAGCCGAGCTGTACTTACTAAAGATAAACTCTATTTATTTATTGATCCTAGTAGGATTAGCATTGAAATTCTAACAAAAAGACCTGAGATAATTGTACTTCCCGAAGAACAATTTGAAAATATTTTGCTTATTAATAACGGTAAAATTTTAGTAGATGAGAATCAAGCTTCAAGTTTTATAATGGATTTATTAAAAGATAAAATAATAGAAAAGGTTACTGATCCTTGTCAATTATTTAAAGCTTGCAAAAATGAAGTAGAAATTAGACATGCCGTTAATTCCCATATTAACGATGCAGTAGCATTATGTGAATTTTTTTCTTATCTTTCTTCTCTTACTAATATACAAGATTTTTCTGAATATGATTTAGGTATAAAATTAACTGAATTTCGCTCACAACAGCACGATTATGTCTCGGATAGTTTCTCTACTATATGTGGTTTCCAAGAAAATGGTGCTGTCATTCATTATAAAGCAGAAAAAGATAATTCTAAAAAAATTGTAGGATCCGGGTTATTACTAATTGATTCTGGAGGACAATATAAAGGTTGTACAACAGATGTTACAAGGGTAATTACAATAGGCGCCCCTACTGATGAGCAGAAGAAACGTTATACGCAAGTGCTAAAAGGTCATATTGCATTGGCATCGATAAAATTTCCAAATGACGTTGTTACTGGTGCAAACCTTGACGTCTTGGCTAGGCAATTTTTATGGCAAGATAATATTGATTATCTGCATGGGACAGGGCATGGAGTCGGTAGTTTTTTAAGTGTTCATGAGGGCCCTCAAAACATTAGCTTACGTAGTAACGTTATATTAAAAGAAGGTATGATTTTATCAAATGAACCAGGCTATTATAAAGCTGGTGAGTTTGGTATTAGAATTGAAAATCTGATGTATATCAAACGCAATGAAAGCAATGATAATTATCTAGAATTTTCAACTTTAACCTTGGTTCCTTACGAAAAAGCATTAATTGATTATAATCAGCTAAATACTAATGAAATAAATTATATTACTCAATATAATCAAAAAATTAATCAACTAGTTTATCCATTACTTTCTGAAGCCGCTAAAAAATGGCTATTAAATATTACTGCCTCCTGAAGAAGTATACTCTGTGAAATGTTAACATTTATAATATAGGCTCACTTTTAAATGAATAAGACAATCTAGTAAAGTAGAACTGCACAGATTGCTTTGTGGCTACCTATTTCTTACTTATTGTAATGTTACTAAAAAGAAATAGACGAGCGCCATCATTTCTTCAGAAATATGAGACAGGCTAAAAAAATTATTTGTTGACTTGAGGAAGCACGTAAATTAATATTATATTAATAAGTTAATTTAATATTAAAAATTATGTTTAAAAAATTATTTAAAAAGGCCGAGAAAAATATTGAAAAAGCAACTAGCAAATATATGGTAGAGCAAGTAAAGTGGGCAGATTTAGCTGCAAAATATAAGGTACCATTTACTGATGATGCATGGGATGCCGGATGTCCACAAATATTAAACCCTACAGCCGGACCGCAGCCTATTAAAGCAGAATGGGGAGTTGTCAACGTTGCGCCTGATAAATTGCAACGCTTTGACCAATTAGGAAAAGTTCTATATTTAATGGAAGCAATTTCTAAAAAAGAAGATACTACTAATATTAAATCTCGTATAAGTGAGCTAGACGTTAGAGGCGTTGTAATGGCTTACAACATAGCTCAAAAGAATGATTGCGAAAATGTAATGTTAGCTAATTTAATAGAAAATTTGCATCACATAAATTTACAAGCCTCCTCTCAGCCTACGCATATTATAGGAGCAATTATTACTAACGAAATGTTACTAAAGTCCTATATTCCCGCAATATATGACATGCTATTTATAACGCAAACCCCTGTACTATCGGTTAGCACTGCTTCAAAAGACGAAGAGCAACCTGGGGCGCCTGTTAAACAGGATGCTTCACTAACAGGAGAAGATGAAGGATACCCTTTTGATTCCTAAATAAAACAATATTTTCTTAGAGGGTTTGTCTGTTAACACTCGTTTGTGGTGAGAGCAACCTTCTTTACTTTCCCCACCTATTATGAAACCAAAACCATTGACCAGGTTTTTGTTTAACCCAACTGCCTAAAATTTCATTAATATTTAACATTATATTAAAACAATCAGCTTGTCTATTCTCAGTTTTCGGTAATAATAGGCTAGGATGAATAATAATTTTAAAGTAACTACCATTAGTGCGAATAATTTGCATTGGTACGATTGGCCAATTAAACTGCATAGCAAGTTTTGCAATTGCAGTTGAAGTCATAGCAGACTTATTTAAAAATGGTACTTTAATACCGTCATTCATTTTTTGATCAACCAACATTCCAACGGCATAATGCTGTTTTATCGATTTAATTAATTCACGTGCTCCTTTGGCTCCTTTCGGAACAAGATGGATATTTTTACTGCTCCGCATTTCGTTAATCATTTGATCAACATAAGGGTTATTTGCATGACGATATATAATAATAAATTTATGATAGAGTTTATGAATGATTTTCAGCGCAAAGTCCCAATTAGCAAAATGACCGGTAAATAAGAAAAAAGGTTGATTTGCTTTTTGAAATTCTAAAAGATGTTCTAACCCAATTATCTCTATTCTTTTTTCTAACTGTTCATCTGAGATTTTATTAATATATGGGAATTCACCGATAAAACGGCCAAAATTATCCCACGTTTCTTCTAAAATTTTATCATGTCCTAAAATATCAGGAAAAATAGTTTGCAAGTTTTTTTTTGCTATTTTATGGAAAGATAATAATGGCCCTATCTTTCTAGCTAAATAGCCGCAAATATTTGCTGATCGATCAATGCCAACTAAGCCTAACGTTTTAATTATTATTATTACAGCTAAATATTCAGCTAGGTTTTTACAGTTTTTAAAAAATTTTTGCATCAATGAGATTTTCTAACTTGGTGGGATCATTAAACGATAATTCTACATCACAACATATCGAGGGTATCGTGTCTGCTGGAATTTTAACAAAATCTTTTCTGGTTGTTATCAATATAGCATTAAGGGCGATAGCTTGTTCCTGTAAGTATTTAAAATCTTGTGTTGAGTAATTGTGGTGATCAGGGAAAATTTTACAGCCAGCTAATTTTATACCATAATTTCGCAATGTTGCAAAGAAACGTTGCGGATTGCCAATACCGCAAAAAGCAAAATAATTTTTTGTGACATCTAGCTTTATAGTAGGAACGATTTGAGCAGTAAGGATTTGGTCTATATCATGATAATGATAATTATCATTATCATTAATATCTATAAAAATTACTATATTAGCTTTCTTAAATGCAGTTTTTGGATATTGCCGAAGAGGGCCAGCGGGCAGTAAGAACTCATTACCGAATAGCCTTGATCCATCAACAGTAATAATTGTACAATCTTTATAAAAATTAGGATTTTGTAAAGAGTCATCAACTAATATGACGCTTGGTTTAAGCTTATTTACTAATGTCAGAATCGACTGAATATTTTTTGCGGCTATAACAGTACCATATTTTGCTAAAATAATTGATTCATCTCCCACATCTTCATAGCTATGATAGGGTTGTACTAGAGTAGGAACTTTAAGTTGACTGCCAAACCCTTTGGTTACTATAACAAAGTTAATATTGCGAGCTTTAAGCAGCTTAGCAATATAGATAACTATTTGAGTTTTTCCTGTGCCTCCAACCGTGATATTACCTACACATATAACTTTACATGGAAATTTTACAGGCTGCGCTATAAACCACCTTAAATAACCAGCTAGCAGGTATAGAATACTGAAAGGCCAAAGCAAATAAGCTAAAGCGCCACGTTTTTGCCAGAATTCAGGGTATATAAGTTTGAACATAAATCTAAGTAAAGATCAATAGGTCTCTTTCGTAACTTCACCTAGTGGAGATATTTTTAGGAATTAGGTTCTAAAAAAGCGCAGCGTAGTAAATCTACGTGAGTATTTTTTAGGTTCTAATGACAACAAAATAACCCACTAGATGAGGTTACAAAAGGGATCTAATTATTTTTTAAGCATATTTAACCAAGCTTGCCAGTCACGTTTACCTAAATCTTGTTCGAATGACAATAAGTCCTTAACTGTTTGCGTACAAACTTCCTTTGGTGGTATAATTAATTCTTGCCCTGAAGAACAAGCTAAACATTGGGTTTTACAAGCTTGTTCTAGATGGTAAGTATAGAACATTGCTTCATGGATAGTTCGTCCAGTACATATAGTACCATGATTACATAAAAATATAATGTAATTCTGACCTAAATCATTTATCATATCATCGCTCTGATTATCATTTAATAGCAAAGAATTATATTTGCTATAGGAAACTCGATCATAGAAATGCAGCGCCCATTGGCTAATCGGCAATAAACCTTGACGCATAGATGATACGGCTACTGTCGCAGGAGTATGAAGGTGGAATATTGAAGAAATATCTTGCCGAGCTTTATAAATATTACCATGCGTAATATAGCCTGTTTTATTATATTGATACTCGTGCCCCTCTAATATGCTACCATCCAAACTAACTTTTAATAAATTATCAGCACTCACCTCAGAAAACCTAAGACCAAATGGATAGATATAATAAAAATCAGCCTCAGGCGGCCTAGCAGAAAGATGAGTATATGTATGATCATCCAACTTCAAAATGGCTAAGAGCTGATAAGCAGCAGCAAGATTATGCCTGATATCTATTGACATTTTAATAATTTTTTAGCTTTTAATGGAATTAAAATATATTATTAGCCCACGAATTTCAACATATAACACTAGAAGCTTTAAGTTTATATATTATAAATCGTATAGATCAAATTAGTAATATCAGTTATAATATAAGTTAAAATAAACAGGATATCTTCATTATGGGAATGAGTTTTCAACATTTATTAGTAATTTTATTGATTATCTTAGTGTTATTTGGCGCTGGTAAGCTGCCACAGGTAATGACTGATTTAGCAAAAGGCCTTAAGGCTTTTAAAGATGGCATGAAAGATAATGATAAAAGAGATAATGACTAAATAGACAAGAGCCTAAAACTACTAATAATTAAATTTTAGAATTATTATTGACTAAATTTTGTCATAGTAATATAATACTGTCATTATTTTATAAATTTTAAAGAGATATTTTTCATGTTCGCAGTTATCGAAGCAGGTGGAAAACAGTATAAAGTTCGCCCTAATAGTGTTATCAAAATAGAAAAAGTTAAAGGGGAAAAAGGGGCAACTATACTATTCGATCGTATTTTAATGATAGGTGAAGACTCTAAGCCGTCTTTTATCGGCACACCGATGGTTAAAGGCGCAAGCGTTACTGCTGAAATTACTGACCAACTTAGAGATAATAAAATTATCGTATTTAAGAAAAAGCGTCGCCAAAATTATCGCCGTAAAGCTGGTCATAGACAAGAACTGACCGAGTTAAAAATATTAGACATTACTAAACAATAAGGTATTAAAATGGCAACCAAAAAAGCTGGTGGTAGTTCAAGAAATGGTAGAGATTCGGCAGGTCGTAGATTAGGCCCTAAAAAATCTGATGGTCAATCCGTAATACCAGGTAACATTATAATCAGACAACGCGGGACTAAATTTCATCCAGGAAAAAATGTTGGATTAGGTAGAGATCATACTATATTTGCTTTGATCGAAGGACGCGTACAATTTTCTAGTAAAAAAGGCCATAAAGTTGTTAGTATTCAACCTTATGAAGAAGAGCTAGTAGCTTTATAGCATAACCGATATTGCAAGCGATGTAATTTAGTGCGCGAACAACATGGTGATGAAGCAATCTTAAGCTACTTGATTGGTTGCTTCTCTCACTTCAAAAATTTGCTCGTAATGGCCCATTTTAATGTTCTAAAATTATTTAGTATAGCTTGTGCTCTTTTCTATTGAAGGCTCTACAAAACATTATAGCTCCCACCCTTCTTACACTAATCCCCACTTAAAATGCCCTTAATAGTCCAAAAATTTGGCGGTACTTCTGTTGCAAATACTACTCGTATAAAAGAAATTATCCCTCTTATTAAATTTGAAAAAGATCTAGGAAATGATGTAATAATTGTTGTTTCAGCTATGGCCGGCGTTACTAATCAGCTAATTACGTTATGTAATGAAGTCTCTAGCCTATTGACGCAGGAACAACTTGCAGAATATGACGCTGCTTTATCTAGCGGCGAAATGGTAACAGCCTCTCTAGTTTCCTTAAAATTACAAGAAGAAAATATAATGGCCAGGTCAGTATTTAGCTGGCAGCTACCACTTATAACTAATTATGACCATACTAAAGCACTAGTCGAATCATTTTCTGTCGATCTATTAACAAAGTGTTTAAAACTAGGGATCATCCCAGTAATCGCTGGTTTTCAAGGTATTACTCCAGATAACAAATTAACTACTTTAGGCAGAGGTGGCTCAGATACTACAGCTACCTTGGTTGCTGCTCGCATGAAAGCTGACCGCTGTGATATTTATACTGATGTAGAAGGCGTCTTCACAGCAGATCCGCGCATTGTCCATCAGGCTAAAAAGTTAACAGTGATAAGCTTCGAAGAAATGCTTGAATTTGCTTCCTCAGGTGCAAAAGTATTAAATGCTCGATCAATTGAAGTTGCTAGCAGATATAATGTACCACTGCGGGTACTTTCTTCATTTACTCAAGATAATGGTACGTTAATTATTTCAAAAGATAAGATTATGGAAAATAGAATTATTACCGGTATTACTTCTAATAAGAACTTATTAAAAGTTTCAATAGAAAATGCACAACTTAGTTTTAGTAATATATGTTCTCTAGTTTCTGATAATAATATCCATGTTGAATTAATGTTGAATATGGATGATAATAAAAAATGTAGCTTTATTACTCATTTAGCTGATAAGAATCGATTAGAAATATTATTGAATAATTTAAAAAGCACTAATAATATTGCTGACTATATTATCGATACCAAAATTGCAATAATCTCGCTTATAGGCTACGGGATCAAAAATGATTATGGTTTAATTAAAATAATACTAACTCACTTGGAAAAAGAAAATATCACTGTTAACATGGTGCAAATTTCAGAAATCAAGGTTTCTCTTTTAATAAGAGACAATAATACTGAAAAAGCAATACATAGTTTACATGATTTATTTGAGTTAGATAAGTAGCTTAGCAATACCATCGTAAGCGAATTTAGGGAGCATGGCAATTTTGAGAAGTTTTCTCATGAGATTGCTTCGTCGCCGAGTAAAATTCCGAAATGATATATAAACGTTAATTTAAATTAGGATAAAAATGAAAAAATGGCTTAGTCTAATTATCGTTTGTTTTTTTACAAATATATCTCATGCATCAGAAAATAAGGCTATTGACCAATTTAAAACCTATCTTCGCGAAGTAAAATCTGTAGTAATAGATTTTACTCAGGAAGATTCGTCAGGAAATAAAGCTAGTGGTAAGCTCTTAATAAACAAACCTTACCGTTTTCGTTGTAATTATTATGCACCGTACCCTTTACTGATAATTGGCAGCCAAAATTACGTTTCGGTATACGATTATGACATGAAAGATACTATACGTATTAAACCTAGCGAAAATATATTTAATTTTTTACTAGAAGAGCGTGTTGATTTTGATAGATATTTTGATTTCGAAGAAGCTATAGATGAAGGTAATATATTCAAAATTACTATTTATCATACTTTATCCGAGCGTCGAAGTCGCATTACTTTTGATAAGAATAGTAAGCAAATTAAGATGATAGAAATTCTAGAAGACGATAATACTATTACTCTAACATTTACTCAGTTTACTAACGTAGCAAAATTTGATAATGATCTCTTTATCCTGAAAAATCCTGAAATATTCGGCCCTCCTATTAGGTTAACTAAAGAAGAGATAATGAAAAAATATCTTGCTACGTTAAGATAAAAGGACTATTTTATTATTGCTAGAAGTGGGCATTGGTTGTGCTCAGTTGGTCAGGTTCGAAAGAAAGCAGCCAAAGCGTAATTCATTGGGTCATTTCTAGCATATTGATATATTAGATTTCTTTCGAAACTAAATATAGTGTAGATATTTTTAGGAATTAGCTTCTAAAAAAGCACAGCATAGTAAATCTATGTGAGCATTTTTTTAGGTTCTAATGACAACAAAATAGCCATTTAGATAAAGTTACGAAAAAGATCTATTTTTAAAAAGAGATATCTTTGCGCCCTCCTTACGGTTGCTGCGCTCCCACATGGCGATGTGATCCCTCGCATTTTTCTCTTAACCACTCGCATATGACAAAGAACACCTCTTATATCACATTCGCTAGGAAATACCGACCTGGTAATTTTGCAGAACTCCACGGCCAAGAAGTTCTAATTAAAATCTTAAGTCATGCAATTTTAAATAACCGCTTAGCTCAAGGTTATCTTCTTACGGGTATTAGAGGCGTAGGTAAAACAACTTCAGCCAGGATAATTGCTAAAACTATTAACTGCACTGCGCTTATAATTGATGGCGTTAGTATTAAACCCTGCGAGCAATGTTCGAATTGCAGTAGCTTTAACAATCATAATCATCCTGATATTCTTGAAATTGATGCAGCTAGTCGTACCAGTGTTGATGATATTCGTCAAATAATTGAAAGCACTGAATACCGGCCATTAATAGGTAAATATAAAGTATTTATCATTGATGAAGTACATATGCTATCTAAAGGCGCTTTCAATGCTTTACTTAAAACTTTAGAAGAACCGCCGCCGCATATAATTTTTATTTTTGCTACTACCGAAGTGCAAAAAATCCCGCTGACTATTATTTCTAGATGTCAGAGATATGATTTAAGAAGGCTTACTTTTGATGAAGTACTAAAATTAATTAAACAAATTGCTGAAAAAGAAAATCTGAAATTTGATATTGAAGCTTTGAAAATTATTGCAGTGCACTCGGAAGGGTCGGCAAGAGATGCTATTTTTATGCTTGATCAAGCTTCTAGCCTAGTAAATAATGACCTAATAAATAATGAATTTGGTAATAACATTACTGAAACTGCTATTAATCAGATGCTAGGTTTAGTTGCTACCAGCACTATTGTTAAATTTATCCAATATATTATAGATAAAAAAATTAACCAAGCTATTGAGTTAATAGGCGAACTTTACATCACATCAGCCAATTTAGAGATTTTTATAGAGCTTGCTAGCGAATTTATTGCATATCTTAGTAAAGCAAAAATGCTGCCAAATCACAATAACCCGTTATACGAACCTTTCAATAACCAAATTACTGAGATTTTAAGCAATATTAGCTTCTCGCAATTATCAGTAATATGGCAAATTTATAGCAAAGGTATATTTGATATAAAAACTTCCCGCAATCAGTTAGTTGAAACTGAGATGTTAGTTATAAAATCCATTTACTGCCAAACTATTCCAACATTAGAAGAATTAACAGATATAGAAGAAACTGAAGAACCCAAAAAAATAGAACCGATATATAAAATTACTGATTTTTTAAAATTCCTGCATCAGAATAATCAAATAGAAATGTATTATTTATTACTTAATGAAGTTGAGATAGAAAGCTTTATTAATAATAAGCTTGAGATTGCAGGAAATAATATTAATCCTAAAATAAAAGAAGAAATGATTACTCATTTATTTGCGTGGACACAGCAGAAATGGGATGTTATTATTATAAAAAAACTGGAAATCATTACGTTAAAAGATCATTTAATTCAAAAAATAAAATCAAATAAAGATTGGAAAATGCTGATAGAACATTTTCCAGATCTTACTATTTCAGACATATTGCTTAAAACCTAACGAGTAGATATATGGTAAATTTTAATCAGTTTTTACAACAAGCTCAGTCAATGCAAGCAAAAATGCAGGAAATGCAAGAACAAATGGGCCAAACCGAATATATTGGTAAAGCAGGAGGCGGGTTAGTAACTATGATTACTACTGGTCGCGGAGAAATGCGTAAAATCACGATTGATCCTTCATTGATAAAGCCGGAAGAAAAAGAAATTTTGGAAGATCTAATTGTTGCCGCTTTCAATGATGCGAAAAGCAAAGCTGATGCAGACTCACAAAATTCTATGACCAGCGCTTTTGGTAATATCAGCTTGCCACCTGGCATAAAGATGCCTTTTTAACTAAGCGTCATTGTGAGGAATTGCAGTATGCTTCAAGGTTACCATATGCAACTAAGTAACCTGCACTGACAATAAGTCTTTTCCATAACTAAATATAGTGGGAATATTTTTAGGAATTAGGTCCTAAAAAAGCGCAACATAGTAGATTTATGTGAGTATTTTATAAGTTCTATTGATGACAAAATATTTCCACTATATTTAAGTTGCGAAAAGATTGAATTTTAAATTATTTCTTTCTTATACTATGGTTATAAATGAAATATTATAAATGGTTAATAATTTTATTTTGCATTACCGGTCATTTCTTCAGTGAGGCAGCTGATTCTGCCACCCAACATATAAAAAAAGATTATAAAGTTAGGGTAGCAATAGTAGATATCCAATTTATTTTAGAAAATTCAATAGCACTTCAAGAAGTTCGTAAAACAGTCGACCAAATTAGCCAAGAAATTCATCAGCAGATGACTAAAAAAGAAAGCGAGCTGAAACAAAAAGAAGAAGCATTACTGACAAAACGCAGTACTATGATAGAAGAAAAATTTGAGCAGGAAGTTAATTTATTTAATAAAAAAGTTAGCGAAGCTCAACAAGATATGCAAAAAAGAAAAACACGGTTAGAGCGTGCACATGCCGAAGCGGTAGGAAAAATACACCAAACTACAATTAATATTATTAGTGATTTAGCAAAGAAAAATAATCTTAATTTAGTAATACCAAGTACTCAAGTTTTATTTGCTAAAAATAATTTACTTATGACCGACGAAGTAATTTTATTGCTTAATAGTAAGTTAAAATATGTTAAAATAAATTATGAGTAAGTTTACTCAATAAAAATGAAGAATTACGTTATAGTACTTAGTGGACGTAAACATACGCGCAGACCCTAAAAATAACGAAGAGCAATTCTTAAAATATTCAGAGTATATAACATGGAAAACTTTACTCCCATTACGGTAGCTTACGGTGACGGCATCGGGCCAGAAATAATGGACGCGGTATTACGTATCTTAAAAGAAGCGGAAGCAAGAATTCGCTTAGAAATAATAGAGATTGGGGAAAAACTTTACCAGAAAAATTATACATCAGGGATAGCTGGAGATACTTGGGAATCTTTGGCTCGTACTAGAATTCTCTTAAAAGCTCCAATTACTACGCCGCAAGGTGGCGGATATAAAAGCTTAAATGTAACCATTAGAAAGGCATTATCTTTATATGCCAATGTTCGTCCTTCAGTTTCATATTATCCTTTTGTTGAAACACTTCATCCAAAATTAAATTTAGTTATAGTACGCGAAAATGAAGAGGACTTATATGCAGGGATTGAGTACCGTCAAACTCACAATATGTATACCTCACTTAAATTAATTAGCAGAATAGGTAGCGAAAAAATTGTCAGATATGCTTTTGAATATGCTATAAAGAATAATCGTAAGAAGGTAACTTGCTTCAGCAAAGATAATATTATGAAGTTCTCAGACGGAATTTTTCATAAAGTTTTTGATGAGATTTCAAAAGAATACCCCCAAATTCAAAACGAACATTATATTGTTGATATAGGTACTGCTCGACTCGCAACCAAACCAGAAATATTCGACGTTATTGTAACATCTAATCTTTACGGTGATATTATATCCGATGTTGCTGCCGAAATTTCTGGTTCGCTAGGACTTAGCGGTTCAGCTAATATCGGTCAAGACTATGCGATGTTTGAAGCGGTGCACGGTAGCGCGCCTATGATTGCCGGTCAAAACATAGCCAACCCTTCAGGTTTATTAAATGCTGCGATTATGATGCTAGTTCATATTGGGCAAGGAGATATTGCTTCGCTGATTGAAAACGCCCTAAAAAAAACTATTGAAGACGGCGTTCATACCAAAGATATTTATAATGATAATAATTCTTATAAGAAAGTAGGAACGAAAGAATTTGCCGATGAAGTAATAAAGCGTTTGGGCAGTAAGCCTAACACGCTAAAAATAGCTGAATATTCTATATCCTCTTTAGAAAATACCGATAATAAAGTATATTCCATTATTAATAAGCAAGAAACTAAAACTTTAGTAGGCGCTGATATCTTCCTGCAAATGGATATCTCTTCAGCGCATGACCTTGCTAACAAATTAAAATTTATAAGCGAATTAGAGTTAAAAACTATATCTGCTAAAGGATTAAAATTATGGCCTAATGATGAGAAATTTGAAATCCTTTCTGACCATTGGTGTTGTCGTTTTATGGCTAAAGATGGAGTAATAATAGAGCATTCATCAATAATAAAATTGTTGGAATCTTTAAACAAATTAGATATAGATTTCATTAAAATTGAAAATCTATACGAATTTGATGGTGCGCGTGGATACTCACTTGCCCAAGGTGAGTAAGTTATTCCTCACCTTATGCAAAACTTATTCTGACTGTTGTGAAGATGGAGCTTCTTCACCTATAGGTGGCACAATATTACTTTGTTCATTATTACCACGTAATTCAATATTTACTTCCTCGCCTTCGTTAGTAAGAATTCCTCCGCTAAGTACAACATTCTTCGTCTGGTGAGGAAATACGCTTTTACCAACAGGAGCAGCTGGCGTGATAGAAGAAATAATAATAGTAGTAGAGGGTATATTTCCTCCATATCTAATGTTTGACATAATCAATTTCCTGATAAATAATTAAAATTATACTAAGAAATTTACTGTTTATCAATAGATCTCTTTTGTAACTAAATATAGTGGAGATATTTTTAGGAATTAGTTTCTAAAAATAGTTACAAAAGAGATCTATTTACTAAATATGAATAGACCTAGCATAGGCCTGCATAACTGATTCTGGCATCATTTCAGATAAAGTAGGATGCGGAAAAATACTGTTTATTAAATCTAGCTCCGTTCCTTCCATGGTTTTGGCGATCACGTAACCTTGTATTAACTCGGTAACTTCTGCGCCTATTAAATGAGCGCCCAGCAGTTCGCCTGTTTTGGCATCAAAGATCGTTTTAATCATTCCTTCGTTTTCACCGCCTACTAAAGCTTTGCCGTTAGCCATAAAAGGGAATCTACCTATTTTTAACTGATAATTAGATTTCAGTGCTTGCTGCTCGGTGAGGCCTACACTAGCTAACTGCGGTGAAGAATAGGTGCAACCTGGGATGTTTAATTTGTTAATAGGATGAGGTTTAAGGCCAGCGATTTTCTCAGCAACAATAATACCCTCATGACTAGCTTTATGCGCCAACCAAGGCGCGCCCGCTACATCTCCTATAGCATAAATGCCAGGTTCGGCAGTTTGCATAAATTGATCAGTAACAATATGATTACGCTCAATTATTACGCGAGTTTTTTCAAGGTTAAGACTTTCTATATTACCAATTATACCAGCGGCTATAAGCAAGATTTCTGATTGCATTTTATGAAGTTTTCCTTCAATTTCCATTTCGATTTCAACATTATCGGAATTCTTAGTATGTTTTAACAATTTAACGTTAGTATGGATTTTTATACCTTTTTTTTCAAAAATCTTACGCGCCATTGTAGAAATTTCTTGATCTTCAGCAGGTAAAATACCAGATTGAGCTTCTATTACTGTAACTTCTGTGCCAAGAGCGTTATAGAACGAAGCAAATTCAATACCAATAGCTCCGGAGCCTACTATGATCATAGATTTCGGTAATGATTGCGGCGTCATAGCTTCTTTAGAGGTCCAGATTTGTTTCGTATCTGGCTCAAAGCCAGGTAAAATCCTTGGCCTTGCTCCTGTAGCAATAATTATATTTTCAGCTTTAATTTGTGTTTTATTTCCTTGATAATCTACGTTAACCAGCTTATTCATACCTAAAGAAGCGACACCATTAATCACGGTGACTTTATTTTTCTTTAATAATGATTCTACTCCGCCGGTTAATTTAGCAGAAATATCGCGTGAACGCTGAACTATTTTCTGAATATCGAAATCATATTTTTCTACCTTAATGCCATAATTTTCGGCATGTTTAATTGTTTGAAACAGTTCCGCTGATTTGAGTAAGGCTTTAGTCGGAATACATCCCCAATTCAGACAAATCCCGCCTAAATGTTCTTTTTCAATTAATGCAACTTTTTTTTTCAATTGCGCAGCTCTAATAGCAGCTACATAACCACCCGGCCCTCCACCAATTACAACCAAATCATAATTTTCCATTTTATACCCATATTTTGTTTTTTTAGTAATTCTATATTAATAGTATATTTAAAAATTAAATTAGTACTAGGAGTGGGAGATGCAAGCGTGCTTAAGCAGTACACTCGGTACGTAAGCACGCGCAGCCCTGAGGTACGACAAAGTAATAATTAATTTTTAGATATATTATAATCTGCTTTGAGAAAATATAACCCATCCGCTGGCGCTTTCACTCCCACAGCAGTTCGACATTTCGCTTCTAAAGCATTTTTAATATTTTTCTCTTGCCATACTCCGCGGCCCATTAACACTAAGCTACCTACTATATTACGTACCATATTATGTAAAAATGAAGGAGCTGAAAGATAAAATCTTATTTCTTTATTTTCCTGAGTAATTTCAATTTTTGACAAGGTTTTTACAGCAGACTTTGCTTGGCAATATTTACCTCTAAAAGACGTAAAATCATGATGACCTATAAGATTCAATGCGCCGCGTCTCATTGCATCAACATCTAAAGGTTGTCTAATCCACCAAGCACGGTTTAAATCTATTACTAATGGAATTGGTCTATTAATAACTCTGTACATATAATGGCGTGCTATAGCAGAAAACCTCGCATGGAAGTCATTATCCGTCAAACTACAATCTATTACTCCAATAGTATAAGGCCGCAAAAAATGGTTAATCGCTTCTAAAACTTTGTAAGGATCCAAATATTTGCTAAGGTCAAAATGTGCTATTTGCCCAAGAGCATGAACACCGGCATCAGTTCTCCCTGCCGCAACTACCGTTACTTTCTCTCTACTAAATTGGTAGATTGCTTCTTCCAATCTTTGCTGAATGGAGAATACATCGTCTTGTCTTTGCCAACCAGCAAACCCCGTTCCTAAATATTCTATAGTAATTTTATATCTGTAATAATCCATTATATATATTTATGTGTCTCATCAAATTCGCTGCATATTAATTTCCAAAAATATACCACTAATATAGTATTCATCAAAAAATGGTCAAGCCTATGTTTTCACAAGTAATACATTAATCAGGAACTATTCTATATCTCTAACCGGTATTAATGCTGATTTTTTCTTAGCAAATATATTTAGCTTACTAAGAAACTTAGTTGCGCCAGGGATTTTAGCAACATCTCGTTTATACTTCTCGCCCGTCATAGATTCATAGTTAAATATTAAAGATGGTATAACCTCATTATAATACACCTTATAAAGATCTTTCATCGTTTCCCTGGTGGTTAAATATCCCCATTTCATAACTTGCTGAGGCACGCGCGCCAAAGCTTCAACACATGCTATCGTTTCTTCTATTTCTGGGTTACTACTTTTATATACATCTGCCACAGGAGCTAAATTAAACTTCATATCATCTATCATAGCTCTAATCATTAATGCCATATACTGATCTTTAGCTAATCTTTTAATAAAGTATAATTTGTTTTTATTAGCATATGCTAAAAGTTTTTGTTTATAGATAAAATTAAATAAATGTGCCCAATATACCCTAATACCGCTAATTTTGTTTTTATTATAAAATTTGATAGTTTCTTCATATTTAATTTGCTTATCTAGGCCGATTTTCCCGTTGTTGAATGAATCCATGCAATGTATGCAAATCTCCCCTTTCCCCAAATTTTAGACGGCAGGACTCCATGTGTTAATGGTAAGGGCTGCAAATATGTTTAATATTTTACATTTTAGCGTAATCTCATTTTTTTGAGACTTCACTTTTCTAGACGCTAAAGTGCCGGAGAAAGTAGTTTTGAATCGACTC
>Ga0209702_10001485_pt1 | contig 45033 bp, 39 predicted proteins | sample FRY01_FD_187210 | JGI IMG/M metagenome (GOLD analysis project Ga0209702, IMG submission 187210) | Freshwater microbial communities from Lake Fryxell liftoff mats and glacier meltwater in Antarctica - FRY-01 (SPAdes) (version 2) | ecosystem: Environmental > Aquatic > Freshwater > Ice > Glacier... | reverse complement strand
TGAAGGAGCGCTTCAGTCGCTGGTTCAACAAGCGACGTGGCCGCAAAGGCACGCTGTGGATGGACCGCTACAAAAGCGTGATGGTCGAGGGCAAGGGCGAGCCACTGCACACGATGGCGGCCTACATAGATCTCAATCCCGTTCGCGCCGGGCTGGTGGAAGATCCGAAGGACTACCGCTGGTGCGGCTACGCCGAGGCTGTGAGCGGCAGTCGGCGAGCCCAGCGCGAGCTGAGCAAAGTGACTGCAAAGCCTGTGGATGGCTGGGAGCAAGCGGGAGGCGCGGAGGCGTATCGTTGCCTGCTGTTTTCGAGCGGAGTGGAGATCAAGGATGCGCAAAATGAGAATGTGGTGCGCCAGGGCGTGACTGCCGAGGAGGCGCGGCAGGTGCTCAAAGAGAAGGGCAAGCTGAGCAGCGGTGAAATGGTGCGATTGCGCGTGAGGTATTTCAGCGATGGCTTGGTGCTGGGAAGCAAAGAATTCGTGGAGAGCGTCTTCACAGAAAACCGAGACAAATTTGGCCCGAAGCGCCGCGTTGGAGCACGAAAGGTCAGCGAGTCAGAGTCTCCATTGTACTCGCTGAGACGACTGCGGTTGAATCCTCTGGGATGACGGCGGGACAGGCCGGGCGAGATTCGATGTGTGGTGCGAGGGTGAAACTCATTCTCAGCCTGAACACACGCGAGATGGAGTGACTGCAGCAACCCAAGCAGCATCGTGCTCAAAGGCAGAGGCGTGCTCACGTTATACTTCTCCAAGCGGGTGAAGAACGAGCCCGCGTGGAAGGCACATTGCTGCACACTGACTTTTACGCCACCAGTTCGCTGATCACCTTGCCACCATCGGCCACGATGGGGCGTGGGCGGCCCTGCGGGTCGATCCAGTTGGTGTTCTGTTCGATGCCGAGATGATGGTAAACCGTCGCCGCGAGATCGCCCGGCGCGACGCGACGGGTCTCGATGTCTCCGCCATGCTTGTCCGTGCTGCCAATGACCTGGCCGTGGCGCAAACCACCACCCGCCATGACCATGGACATCACGCGATTCCAGTGATCGCGACCGGCGTTCTTGTTGATGACAGGACTGCGACCAAACTCGCCCATCATGAGGATGAGCGTGCTGTCGAGTAGTCCACGGTCTTCGAGATCGGTGACGATGGCGTGCAGAGTGCGGTCCACGCTTGGCAGCAGCGGTGTGAGGCCTTTTTTGATGCCGCCCCATTTCACTTCGTCGCCATGATGATCAAAGTAACCCCACGCACCGCTGACGGTGACGAAGGTGGAGCCAGCCTCGATGAGTCGGCGTGCGAGCAGGGCTTTTTCACCGATGCTGTCGCGGCCATACTTGTCGCGCATCGCGGGCGTCTCTTCGTCCAGATTGAAAGCACGCTGGACGCGGCCTTCGGTCAGCACTTCGTAAGCCTGCTGCGTGAATTGATCCGCAGAGGCGATGTCTGGATTGGTGCCGATGCCACGCTTCCAGTTGTCCATCTTCTCGGCCAAAGCGCGGCGATTCCCCAACCGCTCCACGCTCAGACCTTCGACCAGTTTCAGCCGTCCCGAAAGATCCTTGCCGCTCACTGGACTGAACTCATTGCCCATGTGGCCTGCGCCCCAGACATCCGCAACCAGCGAATCAGCTAGCGCCACATAGCCGGGAATGCCCGGCGCATTGGCACCGCGAAACTTTGCGGCGATCGAACCCATCGAAGGCCAGCCACCGCCATCGCGACCATCGTTGGTGCGTTGTGCGTGCGGATTGCCGGCCTGCATGGTGATAGGCGTGTGATTGCTCGCACTGCAATCCACCGAGCGAATGAGCGTGAGCCGGTCCATGATGCTCGCGGTCAGCGGCAGATGCTCGCAGACATGAATGCCAGGAATCTTCGTCGGGATGTGGCCGAAGGGGCCGCGAATCTCGCTCGGCGCATCGGGTTTCGGATCCCACATGTCAATGTGGCTCGGACCGCCGGAGAGCCAGAAGAGCACCACGTTCGTCTTGCGTGTTGTTTGGCCCGCCGCAGCGGCGAGCGCCTGCTGCTGGAAGAGTGAGGGCAAAGACACACCCGCCAATCCGGCGAGTCCTGTTTGTAAAAATCCGCGTCGTGTCGAACCAACGCGCAGCAGGTCTCCGCCTGCGGGGCTGAATGCACGAGTGATGGATGAAGTGATGGGATTCATGTGCGTGGCGTGGCGTTGCTCCCAAACCTACGCCGCCATATTGCCTGACTTGCCTGACGACTCAAAAGAGTCAGGGCTTGGCCGCTGGAAACAGCGCCTGCAACGCAGTCAAGTTCGCCGTCGTGTGGGTGTTGCATAAGCTACACACTATGACTGGTATTACTCAAGAGTGATCCCGAGATTTGCATCCACTCTAACTACGCAGAGCAGGTAACCTTCGCGCACTTGAAGCGTGTGTGGGCGCACGCGTAAATTGGCCACTTGCAGCTTGGCAGCACCGAGCAGTTCCGCAAACTGTGGGCTGGCTGTGACCAGGGCGTCGCGCTGCTGGATGAGAAGGCGATTGGCTTCAGCTTGTGCGTTGGCTTGTATGTCGATGAGAGCAGCATCGAGTTGTGTTAGCAGTTCGTTTTGGATGAGATCTTTGAGAGACTCACGGGCTGCGGAGCCAATGACGTTCACGAGCCTGGAATCGGTGGCTTGGGTGAAGTCGAAGTTTTCAAACTTCAACCTGCCTGTGGTCGGTTCGCAGCCCGGCTTGACGTGGAAGGACAGAGCGCCAGAAATGCGCCGCAGCACTGGTGTACTGTAAGTTGAAGGAAGTTTTGCGGCAAAACGAATCCGTGCGTGGAGGGTGCCGCCCTTGTCACTGAGTTCGACGCGTGTCACTTCGACGGTCCCATCGTCCCACGGGATGCTCTGTGTTTGGAAATGGCGCTGCACTTCGCCCAGTTCCAGCATGATAGGTAAGAGCAGAGTGGTGTCGCGCATGGTGCCGTCCACTGTGGTGATGGCGGGCAGTTCTGGCTGGGTGGCATGTGCTGCTGTGGCAGTGGGTGCGGCGGACACGTCTGCGAGTAAACGGGCTTCCACGCCGAGACCAAAGTCGAGATCATTCGTAGCTTCATCCAGCACTGGCTGACGCAGCAACACACCGACCGGTTCTGAGGATACTTCCACGCGAGGCGCTCCCAACACGGTGATCCGCTGGCGGGACTGATTCCAAAGATCCTGGACCAGTGGTTTGGGTGGAGGCAGGTTCTTTGTGATGTTCTCAACAATGCCGGGCAGGAACCAACCACTGGCCTGATTGATGATCCACTTTGCGAGCCAGTCAGGGATTCCTGGACGTGCATCCACTTTTTCAAGGGTGACGGTCAAGTTTGGCGCAACTTGCCATTCCCACGTCGGGGACAAGGACAGCGCCATGTCTCCTTGCGCATTCAACGTCATGTCTTTCACGGTGATAGGCCCCCATTGTACTCCACCATCCACATTCAATTTTGCTTTTGCACCAAGCCTTTGGCTGCCAGCTCGATGCAAGCTGAATTCAGACACCTTGAGAGTGGCATCCACTTTGAGATCTTTATTTGTGATCTTTTGTGCGACCGGGATCGCCGCCTTGATCCCTTTTTCAAGTGTGTCGAGGTCAAGCCTCACATTGAGAAATAAACGCGAGGCCAATGCCCGTCCGAACCCGACGGGACGGACCACTGGCCCCTGGGGCAACGGTGTATCGTCTTCCACGGTTGCGGAAGTCCCCAGCCACCACGCTAGTGATCCCACCACCACGGTAAATAGCATCAAAATGCAAAACAGTTTTTTCCGGCGCATGGGACATGTGAGGCTCGTGATGCGTTTCTGTCAATGGGGAGTCACTCGCCGAAGTCACCAACTCGCCACCTGTGATGAGATGTTGACTAGCTTCAAGGGCATCGGCAACATACTGCTTCATGGACTTCAGCCTTTCGACAACTTCTGCGCCGGGTGCGGATCGTGAACTGGCACGCGTGCAGCACGAGACGGCACTTGTCGCTTATGGAGAGAAAAGCGGAGAGACGGACTGGAAGCTGCGTGTGACCACCGACGCATTTTTCCAGGAAACTCCCGAGTTACGAAACCTGCTACAACCGGAGACTTGGAGTGTGGTTTCGCTGCGGGAAGGCGTCGTCTCAGGACTGCTGGCAGTATTGCTGGCGTCGCTCGTATGGATGCCTGATTGGAGCTTTTGGCGACGTGGCCCGGTGGTGGAAATGCCCCGCGCCGATGTGCCACCGCTGCTGGTGGAACAGATGCCCGTGAGCATGAGACAGCGTGCCGAAGGTTTCAACAAGAGGTGCGTTGAGCGTCAGTGGACTGAAGCTTGGAAGGAACTAACAACGCTGTGTAAGGAGCTGCCCCAAAGCCCGGGACTGGAACCACGGCAGGCATTGCGTGAGCGCCTATACCTGCTCGCCATGAACCGGGCGTCCGGGGACTTGGACGAGAGTTCACGGGCTCCGGCATGGCTTGATTTGGACGATGCAGAGAACAAGTTGTTTCCGCCGCCCGAGGTGGCGCCAAATCTGTCGGATGAAGCCTTGGTGGCTTTCCTCCGTGTGGCACACCTGCGCAAGGTCAAGCCGGTGCTCGACAAGGGTTTGGACGGGGGCAGGCCAGCACCCACCGTGACCCGCAAAGAGTTGAGCGATCTGGGCAACGCGGTTCGCGAGTTGCACCAACGCCGCGCGGCGCTTAGCAAGGATTCGCAGCAGCGCCTAGACCTCGTGGATGCCGCTGTCCACTTGACGCTGGTGTGGACGATGACGACTGCGGATGTGGGTGCGCCTGTGATTGTGCGGCGAGATCCCAAGCCGATAGACGACCCTGAAACTAAGCGTTGGTGGGACAGGCTCCATGATGCAATTTTCACAGTCGAGAAAGACTCTTCCATTAGCGGGCAGCACGAGTGGAAACTGCTCAGAAAGGGCTTCTGGCTCACCTTGGATGACTTCACTTGGAAGCCGTTTATCAACGAGGACATCCACCTTGGTTCGAAGACCTACAAGGAATTAAAAGTGGAGAGCGGGATGAAAGCGGCTCAGTGAAAACAATGAAACTCGAAGCAACAATCTCCCTATCCTCTTCTGTCGCATCGTTCCTGCGCTGGCGGTTTTGGTTTGCCGCCGGTCTGCTGGTGCTGGCGTCGTTCATGTTTCTCGAAACTGGTTCTACCGCCCCGATGCAGCCCGCGCAATGGCTATTCTGCCTATCCGTCAGCTTCGTGGTGACCGCGACTATCGCCTGGGAGTGGAAGGCCTTCGGAAACCCCCGCATCCTCACAAACACGGTGCTGCATGTGCTGCTCTTCGCCGCGCTCGCATGCATGCTGCTGCGACTGCGCGGCCATGTGGGCGAGAGTGACTGGTCGCTGCTCGGGCTGGTTGCAGGAGCCTTGGACTGGGCCAACAAAGCGCTGGGATTCTTCCCGCCAGTGCTGTTCGAGTTGTTGCGCTCTCCGGCGGTCGCTCTCTTGTTCCTGGGTGTGTGCCTTGCTCTGTGCCTTCGCCCGGCCTGGGCGCTTGGTGTGCTGGCATCAGTGTTCATTCTCGGACTGGTATTGTCGCTTCTCGATGATGGATTTGGCGCGCGCGGCTGGTTCTTCGGTGGGTTGGCCTGCTTTGCCGTTTCGCTGTGGTTGCAATACGCTCCTCCCGACCATCGAAGTTTTTGGGAGCATGTGAGACAGAAGTGGGGCAGGGACGAGCATGTGCGCGGCGATCTCGAACTCAAGCAGCGGCTGCTCCATCTGATGGTGATCGAGGGCCGACCATTGACTGAAGCGGAGTGCTTGGGACGTGTGGCGCGTGCATTGGGCAACTCACCGCACGATGAAGCGGCGAGAGCCTGCACCGCCCGCGTGGTGGGGCAGCTTGTCCGCGAGGATGGACTCTGCCAGCTCGTACATGGCGCATCTGGCCCCATGCTCGGGATGGGAGCTGGAATTGGCGATTCCACGCCAGATGTATTTTCTCGAATCGCGATGGTGCCGAAGCTGACCGTGGCGGGCCTCATCGCCTTGGTGTGGATACTTTCACCCATTGATCTCATCCCTGATGCTACCCCGGTGGTAGGTGCGCTTGATGACGTTGCCGCTGGCTTGGTCGTAGCTGGCATGGCCCTAAGAAGCCAGAGCCGCAGGAAGCGCTTCGGTGATGAGTCCCAACCGGGATCCTTGTTCAAACTGTAGCGGAAAGGAAGCGTTGAACACTGTTTGGCAGCGAAAACTCAGCGCAATCGACAATAGGGGATTTTTTAACGCCACTCAGCTATGCGGGCTACTTCTTCGCAGACGCAGGCGCAGGGAACAGCGCCTGCATGGCCCGCACGGTGTGATCGACGAGAATCTGGCCGCCTTCGGGGCCGACTTTGTTCACGTGCGGCAGGCCGCTGTAGCTGCCGCCTTCAATGGCGAGGGCGGTGGGCAGATACATGTCGCAGCCGTTGGTGAGTTGGAGGACAAAAGTCTGCTGCGCGGGGCTGCGGGCCTTCATCTGAATGCCCCAATCGAGATACAGCTCAAAGGTGTTCGTGGTGATGGCGATGTCGCCGAGACGCAGGACGTGCAGTTCCATGTCGTAAGGCGGGAGCTTGTCCGCTTGTTCAAATCGCTTCACGATGCCGCGTTCGAGGCCCAGCATGGTGATGACGCGGTTATCTGGTTTCTCGATGACGCTGTATTGCGCGATGTTCTTCTTCGCGTCTTCATACTCGCGCTCCAAAATCTTGCGCGGCGGCAGTGGCAGGTCTTCAACGATATGGCCGAAGGGTGCGTCGCTGCGGATGTCGGCCCTCGCAGAGTCGAGCGTGTCGAAAACGGCATTGCTGATGCGGCGTCCGAGTTCCTGCTGCCGCGTGAGGCCGCGTAGCTTGATCATTCTTGCCTCGGCGTCCTTGCGGTACTGCGGATGTGGCGATTGATCTCCCGCCGCACTGCACCAACCAAGCACCGTGAGATCTGGGAGATTGAGTTTGGCCTTCAACTGCTCACGCGCATCATGCCAGAAGTCCGCGTTGAGCGCGCTCCGGCTTTCGACTTCCTGCGATGGACATGCGACGTTGATCGCGACGGCTTGGAGCTGCTTTTCGGCATTCCAAAAGAACAACGTCTCGATTCCCGAGTCCGAACCGGCTTCAAGGTGGCGGAAGCGTGCGTCATTTGTCTTCGCATACATCTGCGCGTGGCCGTCGGCAAAAACGGAGCGGCGGTTTTCACCGATCTGCGCAAATCCGAGCGTCCAACTTACGCCACCGGGCTTTCGACTCTTCCAGGCTTGCACAGCTGCTTGCGACAAGCGCTCGACGAGAAACGCAGTGTATTCCGCTGGCTGCATGACGCCTTCTTTGGGAATCGGATACGTGATCAACGTCTCTTCCGGAATCTCCGAGGTCACTGGTGCAGTATGCGTGTGTGTGGCAGAGACGATGACCTTCCGCACATCAAAGTCCGGTAGTAGCGGCTTCAGATGCTGGCGAAACTGCGCGAGCACGGAGTGATGAATGCCCACGAGGTCGCAGGAGATGAGAATGCTCTTATCGATAGTCTTGCCGCCCTCCACCGATTCAATCGCCACCGCAGCCGCGAAGATCGGAGCTTCCACACTTTGCGAAATGCGCGTCCCAAACTGCCCCGCGAGCGCCACGGGCTTGTCAGGCGTGATGCTGACCGTTGCAGAGCCGATGCGGAGTTCAGCGGCGTTCAGCGATGTCGTGACAAGAAGAGCTAAGAGAATTCGCATGAACGACAAACGCGCTGCGGCGACCGTTTCTTCGACCCATAGGACGCGTGAGAGATGCAACAATCCATCGCGCTTCGGCTTATTGAATGCCTCCCACTCGCCATGAAACATACTCCTTTCTCCCATCGCCGTTCGTTTCTCCAAAACACCGCCGTCGCAGCCTCCACGCTGATCCTGCCATCCGGGCTCTTACGCGGCCAGGAGGCACGCAAGCTCAAGGTCGGATTCATCGGCATGGGCGGACAGATCCAGGGTCATGTGAGCAAGATATTGCAACTCGGGCATCACGTGGGCGCGCTGTGCGATGTCGATGAAGCGCAGATCGAGAACTCGCGAAAGCGCCATGGCGCGGGCGTGGCCGACGCGGCGCTTTACCGCGACTACCGCGTGATGCTTGAGAAGGAGAAGTCGCTGGATGCAGTCGTCATTGCCACGCCGGACCACTGGCATGCGCCGATCTGCCGCGCCGTGATGCAGGCTGGCAAGCACATCTACTGCGAGAAGCCGCTCACGCACACGATCGCGGAGGCGCGCGAACTGCGCGAGATGTCGCGCACGACAAAGGTGATCACACAGACGGGTAATCAGGGCAGTGCCTCGCCAAATCTGCGCCGCAGCATGGAGCTGATCGCCGCAGGATTCTTCGGCGCGATCAGCGACGTCCACGTGTGGCATCCTACCCATAGCTGGCCGAGCGGCGAGGTGCGCCCGGCGGGAAGCGATCCCGTTCCCAGCACGCTCGACTGGGACTTCTGGCTCGGCACCGCACCCGAGCGCGCCTACAAGACCGGCATCTACCATCCAGCCAAGTGGCGCGGCTGGTATGACTTTGGCAATGGGTCGCTCGGTGATTTCTGCTGCCACGGCTTCAACCTGCCCGTGCGCGCCTTGAACCTCGATTATCCCACGCGCATCGAAATCAGCGGCACCGGAATGGACAAGGAGAGCTTCGCCGCCGCCTGCACCGTGCATTTCCACTTCCCTGCACGTGGCGACCGCCGCCCCGTGCGGTTGCATTTCTACACGGGCGGTGATTTGCCGCCGGAGGATGTCACCGCTCCGCTGATCGGCACCTTCGGCAGCCTGCCACGCACCGGCTGTCTGCTCATCGGCGAGCAAGGGCAGCTCCAGAGCGGCCTGTGGAACTCCGACTGCTACGTGAAGCTCAACAGCGACGCGAAATTCACCGGCGCGGACAATCATCCCGCCGCAAAGCAGATCCCCAACACGCTGCCTCGCGTGAGAGGCCACATCGACGAATGGATTGATGCCATCCAGGGCGGTCCGAAGGTCTTCGCCGATTTCGATCTCGGCGGACACCTCACCGAGATCGGCCTCTCTGGCATCGTGGCTCTGCGTTTGCAAAAAAGCATCGACTGGGACGGTCCGAACATGAAGGTCCCCGGCATGCCTGAGGCGGACAAGTTCATCCGCAAAGCCGAGCGTGCGAAATACGGGCGCGCGTGACGTGGAGTTGCTCCCAAATCAACGTCGCCGCATGAGCTGACATCGGCGGCTTTGAGCGAGGTGCGGATCACTCTAGATGATCTCTGCAATCGGCTGGCCGAGATCGACGAGATACTGCGGCCGGCCGGTCGTATCGGTGATCGTGGTGCCGCGTGCGTCGATGCCGAGGTGCTGGTAGAGCGTGGCGATGACGTCCTGATAATGCACAGGGCGCGAGGTGGCCTCGGCAGCGTGTTTGTCCGTCGCGCCAATGACCTGGCCGGTCTTCAAGTGACCGCCAGCCATGATGCCCATGGCCACTTTGGGCCAGTGATCGCGGCCCGCTTTGTCATTAATCTTCGGCGTGCGGCCAAACTCGCCCCAGACGACGATCATGACGTCCTGCAACATACCGCGTTCATCGAGATCGCTGACCAGCGTGTGCAGCGCGTGGTCGATCAATGGGCCTAGATACCGCATGGCAGAGAAATTTCGCGAGTGCGTGTCGAAGTCGCTGATGGAGATGCTCACGCAGCGCACACCGACCTCGATCAAGCGCCGCGCGAGCAGGAATTTTTGCGCGCATTTCGGGCTTTCCATGGAACCAAAAGCATCGGTAGGGCGAATGATGCGCGGCGTGTAACGTTCCAGCACTTTAGGGTCTTCTTTGCTTAGATCCATCGCACGGGCGAATCGGCCCGAGGTCAAAATGCCGAGCGAAAGCTGCGTGAACTCATCCAACGCATGCATGGACCCACTGGAGTCGATGTCGCGGCGAATGGTGTCGAGATCACGCAGCAACGACATACGATCTTCGAGCCGAGCGACAGTCAGACCTTTCGTTAGCGCGAGACTTTGATTATGACCGGAGCCACGACGCGCCAACTCAGACTTCATGCCTTCCTCCAATTGCCGCTCAAACAGATGTGAGATGTCTGGCCGAAACGGTGAGCATGCCGTGCCGAGGAAACCGGGTCGGGCGCTGTTGCGCACGAGCGGACGACCCTGCATGAGATCGACGAAAGTTGGCGCGGAATCCTTGGAAGTGCTTAGCAGCTTGCTCACCACACAACCCATCGCCGGACGTCCGCCGATGAAAGCGAGATCCTTTTCCTCATAGCCCGACTGGCACTGAAATGCGTTGTGCGCGCCCGCCGCGCCGACGAGCGAGCGCAGGAAGACATACTTGTCCGCATTCGCTGCCAGTCGTGGCAGCAGCTCGGTCAGATGCAGCCCCGGAATCTTTGTCGGCAGTGATTTGAACTCGCCGCGAATTTCGCTCGGTGCGTCCGGCTTCGGATCGATGAGATCCATTTGTGGCGGACCGCCATCGAGATGGATGTTGATCACCGCCTTCGTCGAAGACCGCACATCCGCCGACGCTTCCGCCCGCAGCAGATCCGCCAACGTCAGCGAGCCAACACCCAATGCCCCCGCCTTCAGAAAACTGCGGCGGTGGTGGCTGGAGGTGCTGCTCGGGAAGGTGAACATGCGCGGGGAACCTACGGGCCGAGGGCGAAGACACTTTCGTGGGATAACCGGGCGCTCCGTTCTTCGTATCAGTCGTCACGATGAACAACTCACCCAAGCCCGCCGCGATCCTCAAGGACAAGATGATGAAAGGCCAGACCGTCTTCGGCATGCTCGTCCAGCACGCCGTCGTGTCGGCCATTGTCGATTTCATTCCAGACGGCAGCATCGACTTCGTCATCGTCACCGCCGAGCACAACGCGCTCGACATCGGCGACTTCATGCCGCTGCGCTATGCGCTGGCCGCCAAGGGCATCGCCTGCCTCGCACGCACGCACAGCCGCGACGCGGATGATGTGGCGAAGGTCTGCGATTCATTCGATGGCGTGGTCATTCCGTATGCGGAGGACGTGGAACTCATCAAACGTCTCGCCGCAGCCGCGGTGTATCGGCCTCTCAAAGGCGTGGCGCTCGAACGTGCGATCAAGGAAGGCAAATGGCCGAGCGACAAGACGCGTGATTACATCGGACAAAAATGCGCCGACACGCTGTTCGTGCCGATGATCGAGTCCGTGCTCGCCGTGCAGAATCTCGACGCGATCTGCGCCATTCCCGGCGTCAGCGCCCTGTTCATCGGCCCAAACGACATGACGACGAACATGGGCATCCCGAACGAATACGATCACCCTGATTTCATCGCCACGGTGCAGAAGGTCATTGATGCCGCCGACAAGCGCCACATCCCCGCCGGCTCGTGGTTCGGCAAAACCGAGCAGCAACTGCGCGCGATCAAGCAAGGCGCGCGCTTCATCTGCCATTCAAACGACAGCAGCTTGTTGAAGGACGTGATGACCGAGGTCTTTGGCAAGTTGCGGCAGGGATAAAGTGGTCCGCACAGTCCCCCTGTGCGGAATCTGGAGACGCGCAGAGGACTGTGCGGACCACAATGACTCAATCACCCAACGGATGCGTGCGCACCTCCAGCGGCATCTTGAGCCGTGATTGCGCCAGCGCGCTCGCGAACGCCGCCTGCACCATCTCATTGCCAATCGCCGCGCTCGCGCCGCAGCTGTGCGGCTCGCGATTGTCGCGAATAGCGGCGAGCAGGTCATCAATGGTGATTTGATTGCCTACATGTGCCTGGTCACCCTTCGCGGGATCGAGCAGATGCGCGCTCGGATCGTCGGCCCACGGCAGCCATTCATCAGTCGTGCCGTTGCGCTTCAACACGAGAATCTTGGGCTGGATGTTCGCCAGGATGCGCACCATGCCCTTGCTGCCGACGAGCGTCATGCCATACGGCCCGGTTTGCTCGCGCAGCTCGGCGCGACTGATGAACGTGCCGATGACGGAGTTCGCAAAACCAACCGTGGCATGCACCCGCTCGCCCGCCATGCCGCCGAGGTTCTCCTTCATGGCACCGCGCTTGTCTGCCAGCGTGATCGGGCGGCCCTCCTTCGTCTCGATGCGTGAGAAACACCACTGCGGATCGCCCGCGAAGAACTGCATGAGACCGTAGAGATGACAGGCGAGCACCACCATGTCCTCCGCGCCCGCCCGCGTGTCCTGCTTGCCTACGCCGCGCATCTCGCACAGATCGCCAATGAGTGATTTGTCATCGAGCTTTTGTTTGAGCAGCAGAATGCTCGGCGTGGAGCGCATTTGATGACCGACGCCGATCTTGAGTCCTTTCTGTTTCGCCAGCGCGAGCAGCACGTCGCTATCGGCGGCGCAACGCACGAAGGGTTTCTCGCTATAAACATGCGCCCCGGTCTCCAGCGCGGTTTTCGTCATTTCAAAATGCTGGTCATTCCAGCGCGGCCCAATGGAAACGATGTCCGGCTTCTCCTTGGCCAGCATTTCGCGGTAACCCGCATAGCCACGCGCCGCGCCGGAGCGCTGCATCGCATTGGCACGCCCCTTCTCATCAGGATCGGCCACCGCGAGCACTTCGACATCCCCGCGATGCGCGAAGACGATGTCCATGTCATGCCCGTAGTCGCCGCGTCCGGTGTGGCCGATGATGCAGGCGCGTAGTTTCGGCGGAGCCGCCGTAGCGCGGACAGAGGTGGCGGCAAGAGCGAGCGTGGTGAAGTGGCGGCGGTTCATGGATTGGAGCATTACGCGAATGCGGGCCGCTCTTTTCTGCCGGGTCATGCGCGGCAAGTCTCCATGCTGGGCCTGCGTAGTGGTTGCAGCCCATGAAACACCTTCTCCTCGCGCTCTTCCTCCTGCCGCACGTCACATTCGCCGCAGACACCACCCGACAAGTCGGCGCGGCCTCGGTGGACATCACGCCGGATTATCCGGTGCGCTTGAGCGGCTATGGCGGTCGCCGCGAGCCGAACACGGGTGTCTCGCAGCATATTTTCGCCAAGGCGCTGGCGATTGGCAGTGATGCGGAGGGTCCGGCGGTGCTGGTGACAGTGGACAATGTCGGCGTGCCGGCCTTGATGCGAGATGAAGTGCTGCGCAGGCTCGCGACGAAGAGCAAAGTAACCGAGGAGCGTTTCGCCATCTGCTCCAGCCACACGCATTGCGCGCCGATGCTCATCGGCATGCTGCCGAATCTTTTTAGCATGGACATTCCGGCGGAGCACCTGCCTGCCATTGAGCGCTACACGCGCGAACTGACCGACCACATCGAAAAGGCCGCGCTGGCAGCGTTGGCGGACCGCCAACCGGCCACGCTGGCCTGGGGGGTTGGCAAAGTCGGCTTCGCGGCGAATCGTCGGGCGTTTCCCCTGAAGCCGATTGATCATGATCTGCCCGTGCTGCGTGCCACCGGAGCGGATGGCAAGGTGCGGGCGATTTTCACCAGCTATGCGTGTCACTGCACCACGATTGGCATTGCTGAAATTCACGGTGACTGGGCAGGCGTGGCGCAGGAGGCGCTGCAACGTGAGTTTCCAGGTGCGATTGCGCTCACCGCGCTCGGTTGCGGGGCAGATCAGAATCCGAACCCTCGCCGCACGATGGAGTTGGTGAAGCAATACGGCGAAGATCTCGGCGCGGAGGCGAAACGACTCGCGGCGGGTGAATTGACGCCGGTGATCGGCCCGCTGACCTGCCAGACGAAGCAGATCGAGCTGGCGTATGACAAACTGCCGACACGCGAGGAATGGCAGGCGCTCGCGGCGGGGAAGGCGGCAAACATTGCCTATCATGCCAAGAAGAATCTCGCGCGGCTGGATCGCGGCGAGAAAATCCCGACGCATCTGCCTTACCTCGTGCAGCGCTGGAGTTTCGGCGATGACATGGCGATGGTGTTTCTGCCAGGCGAGATCACCGTGGACTATTCGTTGCGCATCAAACGTGAGTTTGATCGCTCGCGGCTGTGGGTGAACGGCTACTCAAACGATGTGCCATGCTACGTGCCATCGCGCCGAGTTTTGGATGAAGGCGGCTACGAGGGCGCAGGCGCGATGGTCTATTATGATCGCCCGACCAAGTTCGCGCCGGATGTCGAGGAGCGCATCATGGGCGCGGTGCATGAGGTGATGCCAAAGGCGTTTCTCACCCAACCGGAGCAGATCAAGCCTGCTGCGGACTCTGCGGCTGTCGCGTATCCCGATCATGCACCATTGCTGGTCGTGCGCGATGCTAAAGGCGGCGAGCGGGCGGTCCAAACAGCGGAAGATTGGGCGGTACGTGTCGCACACATCAAAGCGAACATGCAGCAGGTCATGGGAACGCTGCATGACACCTCGCGCTGGGCTCCGCTGAATGTGGAAATCGTCTCCGAAGAGAAGACCGAGAAGTATCTGCGCCGCAAAGTGCGCTACACGTCCGAATTCGGCGCCCGCGTTCCCGCATGGCTACTGATTCCAAATGTACTGCCCGCCAGTGGCACTGCGCCCGCGATGCTGTGCCTGCATCAGACGACGAAGATCGGCAAAGACGAGCCAGCGGGTCTCGGCGGTAAGCCGTCGCTGCATTACGCGCATGAACTCGCCGAACGCGGCTACATCTGCCTCGTGCCGGATTATCCGTCGTTCGGCAAGTATCCGTATGATTTCAAAACACAGGGCGCGCATCGCGCCAGCGGCTCGATGAAGGCGATCTGGAACAATCTCCGTGCCGTGGATCTGCTGCAATCGCTGCCGCAAGTGAACAAGGACCGCATCGGCGTCATCGGCCATTCGCTCGGCGGCCACAATGCATTGTTCACCGCCGTGTTTGATGAACGCCTCAAAGCCGTCGTCACCAGTTGCGGCTTCACGCCGTTTCACGACTACTACGGCGGCAAGGTCGCTGGCTGGACCAGCGACCGCTACATGCCGCGCATCCGTGATGTGTATGAGAACAACGCGGACAAAATCCCCTTCGACTTTTACGAGGTCATCGCCGCCATCGCGCCACGCGGCGTGTTCTCCAATTCACCGCTGCATGACAGCAACTTCGACATCGGCGGCGTGCGCAAGGCATTTGCCAAGGCGGGCGAGGTGTATGCGCTGCTCAAAGCGGAACAGAACCTCACGCTCGTCACGCCGGATGCGCCACACGATTTCCCGGAAGCCGAACGCCAGGCTGCGTATGCGTGGCTGGATCGGTTGTTGAAATGATGTGTCACAACGCTTGCCCTCGTTGGCTCCAGAGCGACGTGTCTGTTCAACAATATTCACCAACCTCAACCACCATGAACGTCAAGCGTCTCATCATCAGCATCGTCGTTGTCTTCATCGCCATCACAGTCACGGACATCCTCATCCACGGCGTCTGGCTGTCGTCGCTCTACGGTGCCACCAACGAGCTGTGGCGGCCGGAGGCGGAGATGAGCAGCGCCAAATACATGGGCTGGCTGCATGCCGCTCATGCGCTGGCGGCCATCACCTTCACCACGCTGTGGGCCGTCGGATTCGCGCAAAACGCCAAGCTCTCCTGCGGCATCAAGTTTGGCCTGTTCATGGCCTTGTTCAGCCAGGCGCACACGCTCATCAGCTATGCGGTACAGCCGCTGCCGCTGGAGCTCGTCTGGAAGTGGCTGGCCAGCGGCGCGGTCCAGGGCATCCTCATCGGCATGGTCGTGTTCCTGGTGTACAAACCGAAAGCTGCCGCCGTGTAGCCATCTTCCTGCGAAAACCCGGCCCTCTCGCCCGTATGTTTTCGCCTGATGGAAAGAACACACCGAAATGTTGCCAGCGCGTTTGCCGCCTGGACTGCCATGCTGCTCGCGCTGCCGGGTTTCGCGGCGGATGCGCCGCGCCCGCTGAGCTTTGTCAATGACATCATGCCCATTCTGACGAAGTCGGGCTGCAATTCGGGTGCCTGCCATGCGAAGGGCGGCACGGGGCAGCGCGGCTTCCGGCTGTCGCTGCTCGGCTTTGAACCGGAGGAGGATTACGAGCACATCGTGAAGGAGGGTAAGGGCCGCCGCGTATTTCCCTCCGCGCCGGAGCAGAGCCTGCTGGTGCTGAAGTCCGCCAACATCACGCCGCATGGCGGCGGCAAGCAGCTTGAGGTGGGATCGCCCAACTACGCGACGATGGTGCGCTGGATCACCGAAGGCATGGCCTTCTCGCCGCCGAACGACCCCAAGCTCGCGGCTATCGAGGTCGAGCCGAAACGGCTGACGATGAAAATCAACACCGCGCAGCAGCTCAAGGTGACCGCGCGTTTTGCCGATGGCAGCACCCGCGATGTCACGCGCATGGCGCTCTATGAGCCAAATGACAAGAGCATGGCCGAGACCGATGAAGACGGGCTAGTCAAGACGCTCGACATCCCCGGCAACGTGGCGGTGATGGTGCGCTACGCGGGCCTCGTCTCGGTCTTCAGCGTCTCGATTCCGCTCGGCGCGCCAGTGGAGCATCTGCCGGCGGCGAAAAACTTTATTGATCAGCAGGTCTTCGCGAACTTAAAGCTCATCGGAGTGCCGCCATCGCCTCTCTGTGATGACGCGACTTTCCTGCGCCGCATCTCGCTCGACATCGCGGGTCGTCTGCCGACGCTCGATGAGACCAAGACGTTCTTCGCCGATAAGCAGACTGACAAGCGCGACCGCGTGATCGAAGCGCTGCTGCAAAGCCCCGATTACGCCGATTTTTTCGCCAATAAATGGACTGCGCTACTCAAAAACAAGCGCGATGACGCCGCCGACATCACCGCGAACTTCGCCTTTCACGCGTGGATGCGCGACAGCCTGCTGGCGAACACGCCTTACGATCAAATCGTCCGCCAGATTCTCGCCTCCACCGGCACCATCGTGTCGAATCCACCGGTGGCATGGTACAAACGCGTGAAGGAGCCGACCACGCAGCTCGAGGACGTGGCGCAGCTCTTCCTCGGCGTGCGCATGCAGTGCGCCCAGTGCCATCATCATCCCTTCGAGCGCTGGAGCCAGCACGACTACTACAGCCTGTCCGCGTTCTTCACGCAAATCGGTCGCAAGCCGACCGCCATCGCCGGTGAAGACCTCATTTTTCACAAACGCGGTATCGCCCAAACGGAGAACAAAAAGACCAAGCTACAGGTGCGGCCCGCCGCGCTCGGCCAGCCCGCGCTCGACATCGCGCCGGATGAAGATCCGCGCCTCCAGCTCGCCGATTGGATGAGCAGCAAATCGAACCCGTTCTTCGCGAAGGCATTGGTGAACCGCTACTGGAAGCACTTCTTCAAACGCGGCCTCATCGAGCCCGAGGACGACATCCGCGACACCAATCCCGCCACCAATCCCGAGTTGCTCGACGCCCTGGCGCAGCATTTCATCACCAGCGGCTTCGATTTGAAATCCGTCGTGCGTGTCATCGCGCAAAGCCACACCTACCAGCTCAGCGCCATGCCCAACGAGCACAATGCCGTGGACCGCCAGAACTTCTCCCACTACTACCCGCGCCGCATGCAGGCCGAGGTGCTGCTCGATGCGATTGATCAAGTCACCGGCGCCAAAACCGATTTCGCCGACCTCCCCGCCGGCACGCGTGCGATCTCACTGCCCGACAACAGCTACAACCGCGCCTCCCCCTTCCTGAAAGTCTTCGGCCGTCCCGAAGGCGCGAGCGTGTGCGAATGCGAACGCGTCTCCTCCGCCAGCCTCGCGCAAAGCCTGCACCTCATGAACGCCGCCGACGTGAAGGCCAAGCTCACCGCCAGCAACGGCCGCGCCGACCACCTCACCAAGGCCGAGATGCCCGAGCCCAAACGCATCCGCGACCTCTACCTCGCCGCCTTTTCCCGCGAGCCTGAGGCCGACGAAATCCGCATCGCCGAAACTCACCTCGCCAAGCCCCGCACCGACGCCCAGGGCAAGCCCCTCGACTCCCAAAAATCCAAACGCCAAGGCTACGAAGACCTGCTCTGGGCACTGATGAACACAAAGGAGTTTTTGTACAATCATTGAAGGTGTTCAACGTCCACCACGTGGAGGGCAATTATGGGCGTGGCATCGCCGTTGGCGGCAAGCGCGCACGTTATGTGCGGGTGTGGGGTGGAAAGGCCTATTCGGGCGGGCCGTGCCGCTTCACCGAGGTCACCGTTTGGGGCAGGTGATTCCATGCCTTGAAAGAAGAAATGGCTTGGTGACGCAATGCGGTGCCGTAACTTCAACAAATGCGTTCACACACGACCAAAGACCGAATCGAGCAGCTCATGTGTTGCATGGGCACGGCGGTGAAGTCGGAAGGCCGGGTTTACTTCACGGGAGGTGTCTCTGCGGTGCTCATGGGTTGGCGAGAGATGACGATTGATGTCGATTTAAAGGCTGAACCCGAACCGCAGGGCTTTTTTGAATGCCTTCCGCGCCTGAAGGATGAACTCGATATCAATATCGAGCTTGCCGCACCCGACCAGTTTGTACCCGCGCTTCCAGGCTGGCAGGATCGAAGCCGTTTCATCGCCCGTCACGGCCTGCTCAGCTTCTACCACTATGATTTCTACGGTCAGGCACTGGCAAAGCTGGAACGTGATCACCCACGCGACCGCCATGACGTGACTTCCATGAGGCGGGATGGTTTGGTGAATGTGGATCGGCTCCGCGAGCTGTTTCAGAGCATCGAAGGCCAGTTGATACGTTACCCCGCCATCAACCCGGACCAGCTTCGGGCCTCGGTGATGGACTTTTGCTCCGCGTCGGATTAGCCTGCGACATGATCGACCTGAATAACCTTCCAGCCGTAGATTTAATCCGCGAGGGGCTTGCTGATCTGGCGGGTCGTCGGGAGAGCGTGGCATCCTATCTGGTGCAGATCGGGAGCCCAAAAATGCGCCGTTGCGGCATCGAAGTGCCGGTTTCTGACGAAGATGCGCTGGAGGCGGATCACCGGCTTTATGCCTTCTTGGGCCGGGAACACGGCAATGACGCCCATCGGCGCTACAACGCGTTGCTGCGTGAGCTGGTGAGTTTTGAGCGGGCTTTGGAGGCACGGCGGGCACGAATGACAACTGCGTGAACAGACCGCCTCGCTCGAAGCGTAGGTTTGGGGTCATGATTCCGCGTTCTCTTTGCCTCCTCGTCCTAATTTCCACCTCCGCGCTCGCCCAGCAGGTCACGCTGCCCTTGCCGCGCCTGCTCACCGTCATGCCGATGGGCGGACAGGCTGGCACCACGGTCGAGGTCACGATCACGGGCGAGAGCATTGAGGACGTGAGCGCTTTGCAGTTCTCATCACCGAAAATCACGGCGCAGCCGGTCGTGGGGGTGGAGAACAAGTTCACCGTCAGCATCGCGGCGGATGCGCCGCTGGGGGTGCATGATGCGCAGGTGATGTCACGGCTGGGAGTGTCGTCGGCACGGGTTTTTTCGGTGAACAAGCTGCCGGAGGTGGCCCGGACGAAGCCGAACAACTCGGTGGAAACGGCGCTGCCGCTGGCGGCGAACTCCGTCTGCAATGCCGTGATGACAAAGCGTGCAGTGGATTTTTATTCGTTCCAGGGCGTGAAGGGCAAACGCGTCGCGGTGGACTGCGCCTCGGTGGGAATTGATTCCAAACTGACGCCCGTCCTGATCATCGCGGACGAGCAGGGTCACGACCTGCTGGTGAACCGCACAGGTGGCGTGCTCGATTTCACCCCGCCGGCAGATGGCACCTACATGATCAAGGTGAACGACCTCACGTTCCAGGGTGGCGAGCGGCATTTCTATCGGCTCGCCTTGCAGGATGCGCCCGCAGCACACCAGGCGCAGACAAAAATGGTCAGCGCAATGTCGTGGCCGCCAGCGGGCTTGCCCGCGAAAGCGAATGCGAGCGAAGCCGAGCCGAACAACAAACCTGCCGAGGCGCAGAAGATCACGCTGCCCTGCGACATCGCGGGCGGTTTCTTCCCCGCTGCGGATGTGGACACGTTCGAGTTCACCGCGAAGAAAGGCGAGACTTGGTGGGTCGAGGTGGCCTCGGAGCGGCTCGGTTTGAACACAGACCCGTTTGTGCTAGTGCAGCAGATCAAAAAGACCGGCGACAAGGAGACGCTGACCGATGTGGCCGAACTGTATGACATCGCCAGCCCGACAAAGGTCTCCAGCAACGGCTACTCGTATGACGGCCCGCCTTACAACGCCGGTTCGCCGGATGTGAACGGCAAGTTCGAGATCAAGGAGGACGGCACCTACCGCCTGCAAGTGCGCGACTTGTTCGGCGGCACCCGCAGCGACGCGAACAACATCTATCGCCTCATCGTGCGGCAGGCCGCGCCGGATTTTTCACTCGCCGCCTGGGCGCTGCACATGACGCTACGCAATGGCGACCGCAACGCGCTGTCCAAGCCCATCGCCCTACGTGTCGGCAGCACGATGGCTTTTGAAGTGGCGGTGATCCGCCGCGATGGCTTCGCTGACGCGATTGAGCTCAGCATGGACGGCCTGCCTCCCGGCGTGAGCGCCGTAGGATTGACGATCCCGAAAGGCAAATCAGTCGGCCATCTCATCATCAGCGCCGACAGCACGGCGAAGGCTGCCTTTGCTCTCGCCAAGATCACTGGCCATGCCACGATCAATGGCAGCGCCGTGACTCGTGCCTGCCCGGTCGCCTCGATGGAATGGCCTTCGCGCAATGCGAAGGACGACATCCCCGCGCCGCGCCTCATGGCCGATGTGCCGGTTTCCGTCACCGACTCCGAGCAGGCACCACTCACCATCACCGCCGAAAACAAAGTGTGGGAGGCCAAAGCTGGCGAGACGTTGAAGATCCCGCTCCAGGCCATCTGGCGCAATGATTTCGCCGGTACATCGATCAAGCTCAAAGCCTATGGCGACGGCTTCACCGCCATGAAGGAGATTGATCTACCGATCAAAGCCACCACGCAGGAGGTCGTGCTCGATCTCGCCGCGCTCAAGATTCCAGTGGGCGAGCACACCTTCGCCCTCTACGGCATCGGCATCTCCAAATACCGCTACAATCCGGCCGCCGTGCCGCTGGCGGAAGCTGCGCTGAAACAAGCTGAGCAGGAGGCCACCAAGGCCAAACAGCTCGCCGCCACCGATGCCGCCGCCGCGAAACTCGCCGTTGAAAAACAGACGCAGGCAGCCGCCGCCATGGCCGATGCGACCAAACGCATGAAATCCAGCACCGCCGCCGCCGAACCGAAGGACACCGTGGATATTTTTGTCTCCACGCCGATCCGCATTTCTGTGAAAGCCGCCGCCGTCACCACCGCCGCCAAGTGATGAAGCCACTGCTGCCGCTGCTCGCTTGTTTCGGCTCCGCACTGGCCGCCGAGCCGGATTTTTACCGCGATGTGTATCCTTTTTTGAAGGCGAACTGCATCTCGTGCCACAACAAGACGACCACGAAGGCCGATCTCAACATGGAGACGCCGGAGCTGATGAAAAAGGGCGGCGAATCGGGCCCAAGCATCATTCCTGGTAAGAGCGCGGAAAGCCTCATCGTGCTCGCCTCGCTGCATCAGGAGGACATGGAGATGCCGCCGCCGAACAACAAATCCGGCGCGGTGGATCTCACTCCGGCGGAGATTGCGCTGCTCAAAACCTGGATTGACCAGGGGGCCAAAAGCTCCGTGCAGCAGGAGCGTGCCGTCGCATGGCAGCCGCTGGCGGCGGGCGTGCATCCGATCTACAGCGTAGCGATGACGCAGGACGGCCGTTTCGCCGCCTGCGGGCGTTCGAATCAAATCCACGTCTATGATCTCGCCACGCGACAGTTGCTCACGCAGATCAGCGATCCGGCGGAGAAAAATGGCGCGGCACATCGTGCGCTGGTGCAGTCGCTGGCCTTCAGCCCCGATGGCACGCGATTGGCGAGCGGCAGCTTTCGCGAGGTGAAAATCTGGCGGCTGGAAAAAAGCAAAGCGGCGGCCATTACAGCGCAATCCGCACAACCGCAGGCGAGTGAGGCGCAGCTCAAAAAAATCGCCGAGACCGGCAAGGTAGCCGTGCTGAATCATACGCTGTCACCCGATACCAAACAGATCGTCACCGGTTGTGCCGATGGTTCCGTGCGCGTTTGGGATGCGGCCACGGGCAAGGCGGTCATCGAACTGCGGGGCAGCGTGGCGGCAAATCGCAAGATGGCCGTGCTGGAGTGGTCCATCGCCGCACAGGGATTGGAACAGTCGTTTCAACAGGCCGAGGCGGCCCGCATCGAAGCGCAGACGAAGGCGATTGATGTGCTGCTCAAAAAAGCGCAGGAGACCATCGTCACGATGAAGAAGGCGCTGCCGGAAAAACAGAAGGCGCTGAAGCCCGTGCAGGATGCCAAACTCGCCGCGCAGAAGGCGGTGGATGATGTCACCGCGAAAGTCTCGCAGGCCGGTGCCGCCAAGCCGGATGCGGAATTGGAAAAGCAGCTCAAGGAGGCGCAGGACAAACTCATCACCGCGACCACCGCCGAAACTTCCGCGCTCGCCGCCGTGTCTGCCGTCGAAAGCAACATCCTCGACGCCGAGGCCGATGTGGCGCGCATCACCGCCTCCAAGGCGCGCAATAGCAAGGCCATCGCCGCCGCCAACACCGCCAGTGCTGCCGCCAAAACCATCCAAACGAAGGCGACCGCCGATCTCGCTACCGCGAAACAGGCGGTCGCAAAAAGTACCGCCAAACCGCTCGCCGTGGCCTTTTCCAGCAACGCGCAGCAAGTCGCCGCGATTTTCACGGACGGCACGCTGAACGTCTGGGCCATCGCTTCCGGCATGCCGACTGAACACGCGACCAGCAGCGCCATCACGGCGGCGACTTTGCACCCTGGTGCTGATGGCTCCTTCACCGCCACACATGCAGGCGGCACGCTCACCACACCAGGAACCGCCTCACGCTGGGTGCTGGAACGCACGCTCGGCGGCGAGAAAAATCGCGGTGTGTTCGCCGACCGTGTCAACGCCGTGCGCTTCAGTCCCGATGGCAAAACACTCGCCACCGGCGGCGGCGAGCCTTCACGCTCTGGCGACATCATCTTGTTCGAGGTCACCACCGGCAAGGCGCTTAAAACGTGGAAAGAGCGCCACGAGGATGCCGTGCTGAGCCTCGATTTCTCACCCGACGGCAAGCTCCTCGTCTCAGGTGCCGCCGACAAAATCGCCAAGGTCACCGATCTCACCACCGACAAGCAACGGAACCTGTTTGAGGGCCACACGCATCACGTCATGGGCGTCGCCTTCCGTGCGGATGGCCGCGTGCTCGCCACCGCCGGTGCGGACGGCGTGGTGATCTCCTGGGACATGCTCGTGGGCGAGCGGAAGAAAAAAATCGAAGGCTGGACCAAGGAAGTGACCTCATTGCAGTTCATCGGTGCCACGAATCAAATCGTCACCAGCGCCGGCGACAACCTCGTGCGCATCATCAATGATGAAGGCACCCAGGTCCGCGCCATCGCCAACCTCCCCGACTTCATGCAGTCCACCGCCAGCACCCCGAACGGCAGCATCATCATCGCCGGCGGCGAAGACAGCATTTTACGCGTCTGGGATGGCGCCGGGAAAGAACTCGCGGTGTTTGGCGCGAAGTAGCATCGCCTTTCTAGGCGGTGAGGATTGCTTCAACGCATCGTGTGAATCCCGCACTGCACTGACACAGCCTAGAAAGGCCATGCTACTTCGTTTGCGTCTGCCATATCAGACGTTCATTGACCAAACGTCCGATATGGCAGACATTTAGCTATGCCTGCACATCCCACCTCTCTACCTCTTCCCGTCAGCCGGGCCTTGCGCACGCTGGGTCGTGATCTGGCCGTGGCACGCAAAAAACGCCGCATCTCCGCTGCTGAGATGGCCGAGCGTTTGTTCATCAGTCGTGACACGCTCTGGCGCATGGAGAGCGGTGATCCCACGGTCGCCATCGGTACTTTGGCGACCGCTTTGTTCGTGCTGCAATTGCATGAGCGGCTCGCCAGTCTTGCGGCTGCCAGTGGTGATGCGCTAGGATTGGAAAAAGAAGCCGCAGCACTGCCCCGGCGCATCCTTCGCGCGAAATCCGTCCCCCAATCATGACCACCGAAGTCCACATCGACTGGCAGGGCACGACGCACTTCGTCGGCCTGCTGCACACGCCGGAGCGCGGCGCTTCTGCGTCGTTCGAGTATGCAGCAGAGTGGTTGTCGCGGGCGGATGCCTTTGCGCTCGATCCCTCCGCGCTGCCGTTGCAGCGCCCAGCACATCACGCGACTGTGTTGCACGGTGCGTTTCAGGACGCCGGACCGGATCGCTGGGGGCGTCTGCTCATTGAGCGCGCCGTGAGAAAAAAAGTGCTCGCGCAAAAGCCCTGGCGTGATCTCGATTATGTCCTGGCGTTGGATGATGTCTCGCGCATCGGCGCACTACGATTTCGTGACGCGGGAGGCGGTGATTTCCTTGCCCACACCACCGGCAAGCTGCCGCCGTTGGTGCGACTCGGCACCTTGATCCAGGCGGCAGATGCCATTCATCACGAAAGCGAGACAGCAGCGGACCTGCGTTTTCTTTTGGCCGAAGGCTCACCTCTCGGTGGCGCGCGGCCCAAGTCTGCCGTGCTGTTGAAGGATGGCAGCCTCGGCATCGCCAAGTTTCCCAAGCCAGACGCCAGGCGCGACATCGCCGCTGGTGAAATTCTGGCGCTTACACTGGCACGACGCGCGGGCATGACCGTGGCCGATCACCAGCTTGTGACTGCCGCAGGTCGCAACGTCTCCGTGATCACACGCTTCGACCGCCACGGCCCGCAGCGAGTGCCATTCATCTCCGCCGCCACGCTCCTCGGACTTTCTCACGATCAAAGCGCCGCCTACACCATGATCGCCGATGCCATCCGCCAGTTTGGCGACGATGTGACTCGTGATCTGCATGAACTCTGGCGTCGCATGGTCTTCAGCCTGCTCGCCAGCAACTGCGACGATCACGCCCGCAACCACGGCTTCCTCATGCATCGCCCCGGCCGCTGGTCGCTCTCCCCGGCCTACGATCTCAATCCCGTGCCCGAGATCGAACGTGCCCAGCTCAACAAAACCGCCATCTCCGAGGACAACGACGAGCCCGGCATCGCCGCCGCGCTGAGTGTCGCCGCTCGCTTCGCCCTGAAGCCCGCCCAAGCCAGAAAAATCCTCCGCGAAGTCTTCGAAGCGGTCCAATCCTGGCACGAGGTCGGCAAAAACTCCGACTCAAAGCAGGCACACTGGCCGCCTATGAAAGCGCGTTCGATCACGCGCTCATGGGCGAGGTTCGCCAGATTTTTGGCTCATAGACGAGCTGGCGAATCGGCTTCAATCGGCCAAGAAATCAGCCAAAGCCTCATGGTTGACTCTGGACATCTAATGCGAATTGTTGTCGGCATGAACGTCGCACTCACCAGTCATTTCGATGCTTTCATCAAGCAACTCATCACCTCTGGCCGCTACAACAATGCCAGCGAAGTTGTGCGTGCCGCGCTGCGCAAACTCCAGGAAATCGAAGGCGAGAGCTTCCCGCCCGGCTCCCTTGCCCACCTCTACACCTTTGGAAGCAATCGCGAGGAGGGCAAACTCGCCCGCTAGCAGCACGTCCGTTGTGTGGGAACCCCATGTTGACAGAAATGCATCCAGTCGAGTAAACATGCCCCCATGTCAGCCACCGTCCACATTTCTGAATCAGGGCGCAGTCTTCTCGCTCAGCTCGCTAGCGAGGCCGATACCAGCATGACCGTGGTGCTTGATGCTGCGCTCGAAGTTTACCGCCGACATCGTTTTCTCGCCAAGGCCGCCGCAGCCTACGACACACTGGCTGCAGACCCAGCCGCAGCTGCCGATTACCGCAGCGAACTCGTCGATCTCGACGCCACCAGCACCGGCGGTCTCCAGCCATACGCTCCCTGATTCATGCCCGCCAGTCCATCAGCCGCGAGAGGCGAAATCTGGCTCGCTGACCTGAATCCTGTTCGTGGCTATGAGCAGGCCGGACGCCGCCCCGTCCTCGTGGTCTCTGTGGACCCCTTCAATCAAAGCCGCGCCGACGTCGTGTCGCGGTCAGCAACAGCAGCGTGATGAAGGTCGGGAGCAGCGCGGATGGTGTTTTCATGCAGGGAGTTAATCGGCGACTCCGGGCTGATCTCACAAGATGCAGCGAACAAAATACTGTGTTCGAACCGCGTATGCGCGCGAGGTGAAAGGTGATGCAGATCGGCGCCTCGACCTCCAAAGCCTTGGCGAAGTGTGGGTTGCCAGTGCGGGAGCTTGGGTTGGGGCATCTGGATTTCAGCGCGAGGATTGAATGGCTGGAATCATGCGACGGGATTCACACGAACTATTTCAGAAGCGCTTATTGGATAAAAATAGCAGTTTGCAACCAAACGTCCGTTCAAAACAGCCAACTCCAATGGCTCCTTCTCATCGACCGGATCAACTCCATGAAGCGTACTGTTGTCATAAACAACCACGTCACCCAATTCAACAAACGGCTCCCAGAGCGCGCGACATCCGTTGCGGGTCTCTACCCATCCACCACCAGACAAGAAGTCAGTCCCAATGCGCGTCATCACGAGCAAGGTGGTATAATTTTGAAAATGTGATTCCCCGAGACTCCTTAAACCTTGGGGAAGAGCGTCACAGTGCGCAGAAATAAAGCCGCCACCTTTAGGATACTGAAGAATTCGAGGTCCATCATAAAACTCTAAGCTGTCGCTGAAAGGCTGGCTCATGTTCTTTGGAAATCCAGCCAATATGTTCCTCGCCGCACTCAATACTTGAAAAGCTGGTCGGAGGCCAATCTCATCTTCATTCCAGTAGAAGCAAAAAAACGTCCGTGTTAATCGCGAAATTGAACCTTTAGCCCCATTATCAAAGCGCTGAAAGTCTTCATGCCCAATACCAATTTTTGGTTGGCGATCCTGATCAAACTCAGCATGAAACCGCGATGCCAGCCGAGATTTTCCATCGTTCACGTTCTGCCGATCAACCAGCCCACGGAGAATGGCTAATCCCCATTGGCTGATAATCTCACGAATTTGATCCCTATGCACTGAAACTTCAGCTAGCGACGAAACACAAACCAGAGCTTCATCGGTGATTCGTTGTGAATTCAACATCAGCACACTCCTTTACAGGCTAACAAGGAACAGCTTCCACAGCCGCATGATCGAGATAATCCAAGAGCATATCACAAGTCCGCTTTACTCGTAGTCGGCAGTCCATCGTCTCGGTCGATGTGAAACTCTGGTTTTCAGAGAGTTTATTGGATGGGTGTCCACCGCCACAAACGGAAAAATAATCGCAGGTATTTTGACAACTATCTACCCCCTCTTGTATTTCAGCTTTAACTCTGCAGAATTTCTCGCTTTGAATTAACTCCAAAAGATCAGTCTCCATGACATTGCCAAAGGACAACGGACCCAAGGCCGGATGACGCATCGTTAAAAGCTCCGGCGAAAACGATGAAAAGTTCCCCTTCCAATCGAAGCTCAATACTCTCAACGGGATATTGCATATCGACTTCACGTTTCTGTCAGCGATAAGTATTCTGCCCAAAAAAGAATCGAGTTCTCGCACTCTCATCTTGAGATGATGCTTTCTCCGAAGCTCGAGAATCGTCCGCAAAAAATTTGGATAGCTTAACTCCGCATCAGGTGTCGCCAGAGATGATGTCGTATGAATCCCTTCGATTTCTTCGATATTGAATGCGACATCAAGGAGATCATTTGCAACTAAGAACTCGAAAATCCGCTCTGGCTCATTAAGACTACTCGACCGAAGAACCATTATGACGCTGACTTTTACCCCGTGTTCTTGGAGCATCTTGATCCCGCGCATGGTTCGCACATGAGTTCCTCTTCCGCTACGGTCCACGCGGCTTGCGTCATGAATATCGGCTGGTCCATCGACACTTACTCCCACGCGAAAGTTATGGGCGCTAAATAGCTGGCACCATTTCTCATCAATGAGCGTGCCGTTAGTTTGAATCGCCTGCACAGGAGAGATGTCAGCAGGGATGATCTCATGGATCAGAGAACTCGCATTCTCATAAAATTCTGTTTTGGCGACCAAGGGTTCGCCCGCGTGCCAAAGGAAGGTCGGATTGGGAATCAAGAGGGACGACTTGACAATCTGCATCAAAACCACTCTCAACGTGTCCATCGACATCACCCCTCGCTGTTCTCGCCCAGGCAAGTAGCAATACTTGCAGTCCAGGTTGCAGAACGGAGTCGGCTGCAAAACAACTAATTCAGAGCGTGCATTCATGACTAATTGTCAGTCTTTGATCTGATGAATGCCATTGCTCTGTCGCCGAAGCGGCACGCCTGACTTTCACGGTGTGATTTGTATTGAGATGCTTGCTGCGGCGCAAACAGGCTATCACCGCTGTGTGTCAGCAAAACCGTCGTCCCATGTCTGCTGGCCGAAATTCTCCCATTGATTGTTGGCCATCGGTCCGGCTGGCTGGAGTGAATCCTGCAACTTTTCGGAAACGCCAAGGCGGCTAATTGTTTCACGTAAGCTCGAGATGCGGCTTGCAATTGGATTCTCGACAGAGATTTGAAGCGTGGCGGGAGTCATATTGATGGCTGCTGTGCTTGTTGAATGACGCAGGCGGAATGCCTGTGTGAACAAATGATTTCTTCACGAGTTCCTGCTTTTGTCAAGACTGAAAACCGAGAAACCAGTGGCTTTCCGCACGCAAAGAGGTGGTTCCTGTGGAATCAGTCCCTCGCCTCCCTGATCACTTGCCCGAGGACGTTTCCGAATTGCGCTACGCAGTTCTCATTCCTCATTCGGCTGGGTGGCAGCGCCAGTGGCCAGATTAGTTCATGAAAAGCACTCTGCTTTTAGAAGCAATTTGCCATCCGTGATTCGCGAATTATCACGCGGTAGTGCCCCTTGGCGATAAACCACGCCTTCGCTGAGCGTAGATCTCACCACATGTCCTCCATTATTCAGCCTCCATCTCTCGTTCGTTGCGCCGGGCCACTCTCACGGCGCGGATTCATGCAGTTTGGCCTGGGCGGCATGGCGACGCTGAGCTGGCCTGGGCTGCTGCGATTGCGGGCGGAGAATGCGTTGAAGCCGAATCATGAGAAGAAGGCGATCATCATGGTGTGGCTGCCGGGCGGGCAGTCGCACATCGACACGTATGATCCGAAGCCGGACATCGGCAGCGAGTATCGCGGGCCGTTCAAAACCATCGCAACAAAGGTGCCGGGCACACACTTCACCGAACTGCTGCCGATGAACGCGAAGATCGCGGACAAGTTCACCGTGCTGCGCTCGATGAACCAAAAAGCGGGCGGGCATCCGGCGGGGACGATGCAGATGTTTTCCGGCGACTCCGACGAGCGTGACAAGCCGAAGCCACGGCTGCCGGACTGGATGTCGGTGGCGCATTACCTGCGCGCCAAGGGCGGCAAGCGGACGAATCCGCTGCCGAATTACATCGGCGTGCCGCCGCCGTCGCCGGAGTACTCCAGCCCGGCTTATCTAGGCGATGCGTACGCACCGTTTGCCGTCAGCGATGATCCGAACCGCCCGAATTTTCAGGTGCCCAACATCGGCATGTCCGACGAGGCCGAGACGCGACGGCTGAGTGAGCGCGTGGCGCTGCGCAAGAGCCTAGACAAGATGGAACGCGCGTTTGACCGTGAGAACGAGCTGGGCGCGCTGGACGAATTTGAATCCCAAGCAATGACGCTGCTGACGAATCCACAAACGCGTGACGCTTTTGACCTGAACAAGGAGGATAAACGCACCCGCGACCGTTACGGCCGCAACCGCTGGGGACAGCAGCTCCTGCTGGCGCGGCGGCTGGTCGAGTCCGGCGTGGAAATCGTGACCAGCAATCTCAACGGCCCGCTCTGCGGCCGCGTGAACAACTGGGATGACCATGCGGTGAACCAGCATCAGTTTGAGGCGCTGCGTTTCCGCATGCCGAACTACGACCGCGCCGTCTCTGCGTTGATTGAGGACATTTATGCGCGTGGCCTCGACAAACGCGTGCTCGTCGTCGTCACCGGCGAGTTTGGCCGCACGCCGAAGATCAGCTTCGAGCGCAGCACCGGCGCGGGCGATGCCAGCGCGCCCGCAGGCACGCTGCAGCCCGGCCGCGACCACTGGCCGCGTGCATTTTCCAACATCTGGGCCGGTGGCGGCATCCAGACCGGCGGACTCATCGGTGCGAGCGACAAACGCGGCGAGGATGTGATCGAGCGCCCCTGCGGCCCTGGCGATTTCCTCGCGACAATTTACCACCACCTCGGCATTGATGGCAGCAAGGTCTTCATCAAGGACTTCAACGGCCGCCCCACGCCCATCGTGGACCACGGCAGGCCGATCCCCGAGCTGATCGCGTGATGAAATGGCTGAGTCGAAGCGTTGACTCACTCCATGAATCACCCGCTCGTCTCCTAGCCGCAGCTTCCCGACACGCCCACATCTCATCTGCCCTTCAGCCCCTGCGTGGTCGTGGGAGGGCTGATTTTCGTCTCCGGCCAAGCATCGGTCGATCAAGCGGGCAACATCGTCAGCGATACGTTTGAAGGCGAGTTCCGCCGCAGCATCGAAAACATACGCAAAGTGCTGGAGGCCGCTGGCAGCGACCTCGCGCATGTGGTGCAGACGCGCAATTACGTCCGCGATGGTGAGGATATGCCCCTCTACAACCAGCTCTACCGCGAATATTTCCCGCAGCCTTCACCTGCACGCACCACGATCACCAACTGCTGCCCCCCACGCTACGCGATGAGGTGGAAGTGGTCGCTGTGCGGAAAAACGCCGACGCTGGTGAGTAAGGCGAGCAGCTCAGCTCAATTGGCAGCGGCTTTGAGCTTCGTATCTAGCTCCTCCAGCTTGAACCGCACGCTAACGACGTAGGCCTGCTCGCCTTCGTTCCAGTGGCCGTAAGTCGTGGTGACGAAGGTGCCGTCTGGCAGGAGTTCGACGCCGGGATAGGTGCAGTCGGCGCCCTTGGTGTTGTCCATGATGCGAATGCGATATTGGCCTTCGGTGCCGTTCACGATGTCCTCATAGCTGCCCACCCAACCGACCCAGTCGCCCTTGGTCGGGCTGACGTGCGTGGTGTCGCGGAAGGTGATGAACAGGCGACCATCGGGCGCGTATTTGGCGACGTGGCGGTCGCCAGTGAGTGCGGCGGGGAGTTCCTTCGGCTCGCTCCAAGTGAGGCCCTCATCGTTCGAGAAGATGACGAAGGAGTTAAACGTCCGGCTGTTCTCACGCAGCAGCACGGCGATCTGTTTGCCATCGGGCGAGCGTAGCGCGCCGGGCTCGCACAATTTCGCGTCGGGGAGCATCGCGATGGGTGCGGGCACGCTCCAAGTGAGGCCACCGTCTTTGGAAAGCGTGGTGTAAACCCAGAAGCGCCAGGGTTTGGCCGTGGATGACGAGTACTCCGGCATGTGCGGGCTTTTGATGCGGTATTTCTCCTCCTCGCCACCACGGATGAAACGGCCGTCATCATGGAAGAAGGCGAGGTAATGCCCCGGCGTCTTCAAATCGATCACCGTGCTCATCGTGACCACGCCGCCGAAATCGCCGATGGATTTCAGCTCGCTCCAATTCGCGCCATCATCCTCGGTGACGGCCATGCGGATCGGATATAAGCCGCTGAACATGATGATGCGCTTCTTGCCAGCGGCATCCACCACACGATGCAGCGTCGGCACTTCCAGCGAGGTCTCCCAGGACTTCGGCGTTGGCAAACGTTCGCTCCAGGTCAGGCCGGTGTCATTGCTGCGCTTGTAAACGATGGCCCCGCGCCCGTGGCCCTTCGGATAAACGGTGAGCATGGTCTTATTGTCCTCCAGCAGCAGCGTTGTGGGATGCCCGAGATATTGCCCCGCCTCGCGATCCACGATGACCTGACGCTCCTTGTCGCCGCTGATGTCCACGATGGGAATCGTGTAGCCGGGTGCCAGCTTGGTTTTCAAGCCCTTCGGCGGCGTCAGCGTGACGTCCGCTTGTTGTAGCTTGGTTTGGGAGAAAACGGGGGTGATCAGCAGGGCACAGCAGGCGGCAATGTAGCGAGGCATCATGGTTTAAACCAAACGCCAGAGGGGAGCAGCGGCTTGCACATGTGGCAGCAACACCCGGAGTATCATTTCGACAGCGCCTGCATCAACGCAGCCGCGATGGCCGCCATACCCTTGTCGCCGGGATGATTCGCCACACCCGCGTGCTTGAACGGGCGTTCGGAGCGCGCGTAGTTGCCCTCGTCTTTGCTCAGTGCTGCAATATCAACGTAGATGCCACCGACCTCGGCACAGGCTTGTTTCAGCGCCTCGTCCTTAGCCGCGTTCGACCAGAAGCAACTACGCACGAGAATCGTCGGCTGACGGTCGCCTTTCAGCGTTCGCAGCAGGGTGGTGACGCTGGCTTGAAGCTTCGTTTTATCTTCGGCTGTTTTCAAACCGGGCACGTTTTCTCCGATGGCGAGGATGATCAGGTCGGCATGAAACTCGACCGCGTCCTGCAGTTTGGCCGCAACTTCGTAACCTTCATAAGCACCTTCGAAATCGGCGATGTTCTTCACCAAGATTTCGGGAGCCTTGCCCGCTTTCTCCGTGAGCGCCTGCGTGACGAGATGCACGTAGTCCTTCGCCTCCGCACTCGCCGCCATGCCCCAGTTGCCGGACCAGTCAATGGCCGCTTTGGGTCCGTGTTTGGTGATGCTGTTGCCGAGGAAGAGCATTTTGTTCTGTGCGGATGCTTGAACAGCAGCGCAGGCGAAAAGGAGGATCAGAAGGTGGCGAATCATGAGAATGGGATGTGGAAAATCAGACGGTTACTGAGCGGACTGCTGCATGACCCAGTCCCAGCGCTCACCGGCCTGCTTGAGCTGCGGGGCGAGGTCTTCATCGCTCAGGAAGCGCTGCTGGATGAGTTTTTGTATAACGTCTTTCACCTGCGCCAGATACGCTTCCTTTGAGGCATAACGTTCTTCCATTGCGGAGCGCGGATCCTTGGTCTGCTGCTGGATAGCTTTCGTCGCCGCAAACGGCACCCACGCGCCGCGTAGCAGCACAGGCTCATGAGGGGAACCCCGCGAAGCCGATCTGAACACCCAACCCGTGGCCGTGCCCAGCGGGACCGCCACGTCGGGCATGCGGATGCCGGCGATGTCGTTGCCATCCGTGTCCACTTGCGGCACCAGCAGCGGCAGTTCCGCGCCCACGCCCGCACCATCGGCCCACTGTGGATTGCGCACGCGGCCACCGGCCTTCAGCGTGCGCGGATCGCCGATGCCTGGCACTTCTGGGAAACGCACCGCCGCAGCCGGGGCCAGCGTGCCGTCGCCCAGTTTCGGATAGACGCTCGGCGGTGGCGCAATGCCTTCCGCCACCCAGCGATGTAGCGCCAGCCGCAGGGCGGTGAGCACGGCGTTGGCGTTCACTGGATTCGCCAGCGGTGCGTCCTTGGCCTGCGCCGTGGGCGGAAAGCTCGAAGGCCCATGCTGTGTGCTCGCGAAGAAGTAGGAGCGCACATTTTCGGGAAACTCGATGTCCCTAGTTCCGCCCGGTGCCGTGTGTGTCAGCGCCGCCACACGCCCGGCACCCCAGTATTCGGCGGCGGTGTTCGTGTAGAAAATCTTGGGCGCATGTTTCACGCGCGGATTTTCCAAAATGCCTTCCGTATGACCACTCACCGCATCCGCCTGCGCAGTGTCCGCAAAGGGATAGGAGGCCGTGTAAAAGCCCGCCAAACCGCGTGGCGTGGACCAGCGCTGATTGAATACCAGCCGGCCCGCGCCTGCGACGTGCGCCACCACACCATCGAGCGCCTGACGATCCTGCTCGTCGGTGTTGAAGCCGAGATACACAAAGTCGCGCAGAAAACGCCCGCACTGCGAGGAGCCAAACGCATACGCATGCTTCACCGGAGCCAACGAGGTCGTGTCATGCTTCAACCACGCAACCGCATCCCGAATGGCCGCGTAACCGAGCCCAGCGATCGGCGGCGATTCGGCGAGGTAGAAGACCTCATACGTCTTCCCCGGCTCAAACCCGCTGTCCAAGCGGATGTGATTGCCTTTCAGCGTCCACAACTTGCGCGGTACTTCCTTGCCGCCGGGGTAAGCCATGCGCGTCCGCACGATCAGGCGGCTGTTCGCTCCTTCGACATCCGCGGGCGGGTAGTCAGTCAGTTCGGTGATCGTGTGCTCGTCGATGGGCTTGTCTGGGGTGAAGGTGGCGCTCACCACCCCACGAATCGCGCTGCCGTCCTTGTTGCGCGCCGCTGGCACCTGAATGCTCATCTTGTCCGCCTGCACAGGCACATCAAACTCCCAGCCGACATTCAGCACGGTGAAGCCCTGCTTCACGATCCAATCGCTCGCACTGGCCTTGCCACCGCGATTCGGAATCTCCACCCAGGCCGCGCCATTGCTGCGCGCCGGGTCTTTCGGTTTCAAAATACGCAGGTCCGCTGAAAAGCTCACCTTCCCCACCGCATTCACCGGTGCCAGATCGACATCCGCGATGATCGCATTGCCCGGCAGTTTTGGATCGATTTCAAAATGCAATCGCCCGACGATCTGCTCGTAATCCGTCTTGCCCACATCCGAACGCTCCGAAACCTCCACACGCACGACGGCGGCGCTGGCAGAGGAGATACAAAGGCAGAAAACGAACAGGCGCGGCAAGAAAGGCATCGTTTCAGTACGCCGATGATCCAGCTCTTTGGCAACGACGTTATCTCACTTTTGTCGGACAATGCCCACCTGCCCGCCCACGACAGTCATCAGCGCAGCTCGCTGAGCTTGAGCTGGTGTTCGAGCTGTGGCTGGCCGTCCACATCCACGATGCGCGTGGTGATGACCGGATCAGCGGCACTCCAATCAATCTGCATGTGGCCGACGTTCGGCAGGTGATACGTTTTGGGCATGAAGCGCTGCGGATTCGACGTGGGCGTGCCGCGTGGGTGCTTCTGTGTCATCAAGCTGGAGGTGAAATCGAACAGCGGATAGCCGTTCGGGGCGTCGAGCTTTGAAAATTCGCACCAATGGCGGTCGCCGCTCAAAATGACGACGCCGGTGGCCTGAGTGTGCTTGATCAAATCCAGCATGCGGTGCTGCTCCTGCGGCAGATTGGCCCAGCACTCGCCGCCATGCACGGCGGGGGCAAACTGGATGCTGCTGACGATCAGGCGCAACTCAGCGGGCTGTTTGAGCACATCCTCAAGCCACTGCCACTGCGCCGCGCCCAACAGCGTGGCGCTGGGATCGTCACTGGCGATGTGTGGCCCGCCGATCAGCGCTAGCTCCTTTGGCACCTTCTTGAGCGCACTGCGGAAGTAGCGGGTGTCGAGCATGATGACCTGCACGCGTTTTCCAACGGGGCCGAAAGTCTGACTGTGATACACGCCTGCTTGTTTGCGCCGAGGCGAGCCGCCAGGCTCATCAAGCCAGTTCCAAAACTCCTGCTGCGCTTCGTCCTTCAACGGACAACTACTGCCGCCGTCGTTCTCGCCGAAATCGTGATCGTCCCAAGTGGCGAGGATGGGTTTGTTCTTCAAGCCTTGGAAAAAACGGCTCTGTTTCAGCAGCGCATACTTTTCCCGCATCATCGGCAGCCCGCCTTTGTCGGCGTAGATATTGTCGCCCATGAAGATGAACAGATCACGCGGCAGGGTCAGCGTGCGGTCCAGCAGCGGGTGCTCGTGTGTGTCGAGGCAGGAGCCGAACACGATGTCCCGCAGCGGCTGCTCATCCGCCGCATGCGATGGGATCAAACCGAGGGCGGGAAGTCCGGCGAGAAAGCGACGGCGAGGGAAGGATGTCATTGTGAATGGTTATCTGGGATCGGTGCCGTAAACGCCGCTAGTCTCCGCTGTGGGCAGCTTCGGTTTCGAGGCGGCAGGCTGGTCTTCGGCAAACCAGCAGTTGTTTGCAAAGCGAAAGGTCTCGGGCGCAGCGCCACTGCCGATGTTGAGGTCGATTTGCACCTGCGCACGGCGGAAGACGATGCGGTTGTCTTGGATGCGCACGTTGCGGCATGGCGCAAAGCCGGGTTCCTTGGTCTCTTGCAGGATGCGGAAGATCCACTTCTGCGGGAATAGGATCGTGTTGCCGCTAAACTCCGCGCCATCCACGCCAGTGAACGCGGTGGCGCAGGGGCTGCCTTCGATCACGTTGTCACGCACAGTGATGCGCGTGGCTTCGTATTTCGCGCCCAAGGGCCGGAAGTAGGGCAGAACGGTGGAGCCACCGACATTGAGCGGACGCTCGCCCGCGTTGGTGAAATGGCATTTTTCGACGGTGACACCCGCCGTGCCGCCTTTGAGCTGAATTCCAGCAGAGGCAGTGAAGCCGGGCTTGCCGATGAGCTTGCAGCCGGTGATCAGCGAGTCATGGCAGCCGACGCAGTCAATCCCCTGCCCGCCCCAGCCAGTGACCGTACAATCGCGGATCGTCAGCTTGTCGAGTCCTGAGCATTTAATGCCGTCGTGATTGCCACTGGGGCCGACGTCGCTGACTTCGATATGATCCAGCGTGATCCCCGTCACCGGCGGATCGAGCTGGCCGCCATCATCGAGATTGAGGCCATTCAAACTCTGGCCGGTGATCTTGAGATGCCGCAGAGTCAGGTCCGTGCAGCGGGAAAACTGCCAGCCCGTTTTGCCACCTTTAAACACGGGCGGATTTTTGGCATCCAGCGCCTCAATGGTGAGCTGTGCGATGCCCGTGACTTGCTGGCCGCCCGGATACTCGCCGGGGGCGAGCTTGAGCGTGGTTCCAGGCTTGAGGTCACGCAATGCGGCCTGCAATTCCGCTGCGTCACGCACGGTGATTTCATCTGCGGCAGCCAGCGAGGCCAGCGCCAAAGCCAGGAGCACTCTCATGGCTGCGCGAGGCCTTCGGGCAGTTTGGCGAGGCGTTCGATTTCGAGCACTTCGTGGTAGAACCACGGCTTGTTGTCCTTGGCTTTGAGGATGATCGTCTTGCTGGCATACTTCACGCCATCGTGCTCCTTCCAGTCGCTGAAACGGTAAAAGTCACCGCGCCAGTCGAGGCGATGGAGGAGACTGGTCTCCTTGTCGAAGTAGAATTTCATCGCCGGATCGACGCTACCGCTGACTTGCAGACCGAAGCAGGCTTTACCTTCGTCGGTGAGATCAGGAATGACCTCGATTTTGGACTTCGCATCGGTCAAAAGATTGAGCGTCCAGGCGCGCACGTCGTCCTTGGCAGGCTCGGCACCGCGTTCTTTCTTGCCGATCCACCAGTGGCCGGGCATTTCGAGCACTGACTCGCGCGTAGAGCGCTTTTTGCCCTCGGCTGGCTCCGGGGTGCTGCCAAAGTGGAAGACCTCTTTGATGCGGAAGATTTTGAGCAGTTTGTCCTTCCCACCGACCGCACTGATAGCGGTTTCGACGAGTGGCTTGGGGTCGGCATTCTGCGCGATGGCCGATGTGACGATGAGAAGTGGCAGGAGGTAGCGGAACATGGTGAGTGGAGTTCACAGATTACGATTCATGCGGGCGGTTCTTCCCTCTACCCACGCTAATCTGTCCCTCGTGGATACCCGCTGCGGCGAAGCGATGGCATGCGGCATCAATCGCCCACCCGCACCCAGAGGTGCCCCACGGCGCGTTCGACGCGCTCATTCGTGTGCTCGACGGCGACGATGTAGTCGCCGGGTTTGGCGAAGGCATGCTGCGTGATGGCGTAGCCGTCTTTGGCGAGGGCTTTGGCGTTGCCGTCGGACTTCACGGTCACTTGGGGCGTGCCGTCGCCCAAGTCCCAGGTCTCGCCGCCGGTGGTGCGGAAGGTGCGGACTTTGAAGGTGATGTCGGTGCCAGGCTTGAGGTTCGTGGTGGGGTAGAAAGTGGGATGAATCGTCGGCGGCAGGTTCACGAGGTCGTCTCCAATGACCTGCACGATGGCGAAGTCGTAACTCACATGGCCCGCGTCATCGGTGATCTTCAAAATTTCGCTGTAGGAACCGGGTTGGGAGTAAGTGCGCTCAATTTTCGCGCCGGAGGCGGTCTGGCCGTCGGTGAAGGTCCAGACCTAGCTTTTGAGGGTGGAAGCGGCCCATGATTTCGAGGCATCAAGCATGATCGTCTCGCTGGTGCGGATGAAATGATGCGGACGGGCGACTGCGATGATGGTGGGCTTATGCTCACGTTGATATGCCTCCCATGCGAAGGCGTAGGCCTCCTGCGTACCCCATTTGCCGGAGGGCTGGCGGCTCTTGATGCCGAAGTGCAGATGCGTCCAGCCGCCGCTCGCCCCTTCCTTGCCGAGGATGCCGATGCGTTGGCCCATCGTCACGCGTGAGCCCATTTGAATGGCCGCATCAATCGTGTGCAGGTGGCTGTAGCGATAATACCAGCCGCGCTCGTCGAGCACATAGACCACATCGTAACGTGGTCGCACCGGCGTGAGTGAATAACCGGGCAGCGTCTTTTCTGACACGCTCACCACCAGGCCATCGGTGGCCGCGACGACCTCGGTCAAACCTTCGCAGCCACCGAAGTCGAGATCGTTGTGATAATAGATTTTCTTCCGGTCTGGTTTGTCGCCGCCATCCACATAGGTCGGTTCGTTGGAGAATTGCGTCGAGGTCGCGAACCAGCGTTGTTTGAGCGGATAGACAAAGGTGCCCGGCGCGAGCCACGGTGCTCCTTTGGGCCACAGGCGCAGGCGCGCGTCCTTTTCGAGACCCCAAGAATCCTCGCCACTGTTCGCGTTGTAGCCGCGCGTGATCGGGCAGTCCGCCTGCACGCCGCCAATCGTCTGCGGCAGGTGGTAGTTCGCGCTACTGAGCCATGCCTTCGTGCCATTCACCTCGACGTGGACCTTTGCCTCACGCACCGCTTTGCTCATCGAGTCCACTTTTTCCTGGAGATCGAGCAGTTTCACTTTCGCCATGCTACCATCGGCGAGTTTGATCTCGGCGGACTCGCCAATCATCAAATCAACCGCGCGCAGTGTGGGTTCGAGGGTGGGTTTGGGTAGGTCGGCGTGAAGAGTGCCGATGGAGAAGACGGCGAGCAGGGAGAGGCGGAGGGGATTCATCGGAGAGGGAGTACGCCGACGAGCCAGAGGCTATTTCGCAGCGGGCAGTGCTTCCGCGAGCGCCGTCGTGGCCCAGCAGGCGGCGGTGATGGAGATGAACTGGTCTTTGCCGTGCGGGTAGCCGGACTCGAAGTATTTCTGGATCGGCTTGCTGCGGGTGACGACATGCCAGGAGCCGTCGGGAAGCTGGGCGTTGAGGAGCCATTGCACGCCGCGTTGATAGGCGGAGTCTTCCACCGTGACGCTGCCGGTGCGATGCAGCGCGACGAGCGCGGTGCCGGTGGCGTAGGCATCGGTGCCCATGTCCGCGAGTTGTCCCCAACCGCCATCCTCGCGTTGCAGGCGCAGGAGATTTTGCGCGGCGGTTTGGATCGCCGCCTGATCCGCAGTGGCGGCAGACAGCGACCACAATCGGAACACATGATCTTCGGTGCTGCTTGCGGGTGTTTTGAGCAGCCACTCGCGTGCGGCGGTGATGCGTGCTGCGACGCGCTCCTGCTGCACTGCCGTGCCGAAGTGTTTCAAGCCTTCCAAGGCGACAAAGGTGGTGCTGAACGGGCTTTCCTCGCTCGGCGGGCGATTCGACGGCGGCTGCCAGTGCTGGAGTTCTTGTTGGTGACCGAGCAGATACTCGACCACCGCCGCCGTGGTCGCATCCGCCTTCCAGCCGCCGAGTTTCAGTGTCCACAGCGTCGAACCAGCGGTGAATGGTCCGCCACCCTGGCCTTTGCCGAGCAGATAGTTGGCGCGGCCTTTGGCGAGAAAGTCAGCGGTGAACTGCAACTGCGTCTGCACATTCGCCGCATCCACTTTGAAGCCGCGCTCGCGGGCGGTGACGAACATCATCACCGTGAGGCCGGTGTGATGGCAGGTGAAGCAGTTCGAGCGCTCGTCAATGCCAATGATCGAGCTGCGCTCCAGCAGCGGCAGCGACTTCGCAACTGTGGCGCGGATCACGGCCTCATCGGCAGCGAGGCATGGCAGGGCCATGAGGGAGATCAGAAGAAAGAGGCGCTGCATCTTTGACCACTACGTATTGAGTCACACGCATCCATCGCCGCGCATGGACGGCGAGTTTAGATCAAGCACGATGAAGAGTAGGGCCGCAGTGCCATAGGGCCGCGCAGGACGGGTACACCGGTGGGATGGATGACGAGCGAACTGCCGATGCAACGATGGCCGGACCATGCGCCATCGGTGATGGGACCGACATTGCTCGCGGCGGCGATCCAGAGGCCGAAGTCTTTGGCGACGGGGCCGTAGTTGTCGAGCCAGGGCTGGCCGTAGGGTTCGCTTATGTTGTCGTGATCTGGCGGCACGGCCCACGCGCAGGGGGAGAGGATGAGCTGTGCGCCCATGAGGCCGAGCGTGCGGCTGATGGCTTGGCCGGGAGCGAAACCATCGGCGCAAATCATGAGGCCAAGAGTGCCGAGCGGGGTGTGGGCGACGGCGAGCTTGAAGCGGGGCATGCGAGTGATGCTTTCAAAATGGGGCAAGGATCATTCCAAACCCAGCTCATCCTCACGGCGCAGCAGGCGTTTTAGCATGACTTTGTGGTCGCGCATGAAGCTGCGGGTGATCTGGAAGTGCTCGGTGTCCTCGTAGGCGACGCGCTGGATGCCGTCGGCGCTGAACTGATAAATCCAGGCGTCGGGATAGGCCATGATGAGCGGGGAATGCGTGGCGATGATGAACTGGGAGAACTCATCCACGAGGTCATGTAGGCGCACGAGCATGGAGAGCTGACGCTGTGGGGAGAGGGCGGCCTCGGGTTCGTCAAAGAGGTAGATACCGTGGCCGTCGATGCGCTGGGTAAGGAGATTGAGGAAGGATTCGCCGTGGCTCTGGGCGTGGAGGCTTTTGCCGCCGTAAGATTGCAGCACGCCGCCGCAATGCGGCGTGGCCTCCAGCTCGTCGAGTTCGGTAGCCCAGTTGTAGAAGCTTTCGGCACGGAGGAAGAAGCCGTCCATGGGACGATTGGAGGTGCGCGTGAGGGTGAGCAGCGGTGGCAGAGGCGAGGTATATTCGTGATTGAACAGGCTCGCCACGCGGCTGCCGCCGCCGGCCCGAAAGCCGAGCTTTTCCGCGATGGCCTCCAGCAGCGTGGATTTGCCAGAGCCGTTCTCGCCGACGAAGAAGGTGACCTTGGGATGCAGCTCCAGCTTTCGGAGTGTGCGGATGGCAGGCACGGCAAAGGGATGCTGCTCCCAGTCGGCGACGGCCTCGTGGTCCAAGGTGAGCGAATGGAGGAAGTGCCGTGTCATGCGCAGCATCGGCGAGGGAACGGATCACGCGGACGAGAAGCCGGAGATCGTGGCGGAACTGGAGCAGCTCGTGCAAGCCGCATGGCACGCGCCATGAGACGTTTCACTTGGCTGTCTTGGCCGGAATGTCATTCATGACTTTCGTCGGGCCGACGTAGGTCTTCCCTTCGTAGCTGTCGGAGATGACCTTGCCTTCACGGTCCACCAGCACCAGGCAGGGGATGCCAGCGCCGGCATATTTTTTGATCTCCTTCATACGTTCGACACTGCGGAAGGCGATGGCGGGCCAGGGCATGGCATCGACCTTGATGTATTCCTCCATGGATTTTTCATCGTGGTCACTGCTGACAAAAATGATCTCGAAATTTTTCTTTTTACCCTCCTGCGCGTTGTAAAACTCCACCAGCTTCGGGGTGAAGGCGCGGCAGGGCGGGCACCAGTGCGCGGAGAAGTAGAAAGCGTAAAACTGCGGTTCCTCGGCCATTTCGTATTTGCCGATCCGCTTGCCGGTGAGTGCGACGAGCTTGCCTTTGAGCATGTCCTTGAAAATGGACGGTTTGGCATCTTGAGCGCCGGCCGGCTCAGCGGCGGAGGCATTGAACGACAGTGTGACGAGCAGAAGCGCGAGCAGTGATGTTTTCATGGTGAGGCGGAGTGAATGCGCTCCGCCGTCATTCACAAGGGATTTGTTTGAACCAAAGGGCGGCGTAAAGCCCCGCGCAGCATGCCGATGCCGCCCGCCACGAACAGCAGCGGGAACCAGATGGAATACAGCGCCGCACGCGAAGCCTGCTGTAGCACGGCCTCATCCGGTGACGCCGGATTGACGAAGCAGGTCTGCGCCGACCCTGGCGGATAGGACTGCTGTAGCGATTGCGCCTTGTCGAAATGCTGCGTGGGCGCGGCAGCGACCTGCCGGATGCGCGTGCTGCTGTGTTTGCTACCTTTGAACTCGTACTCGTAGCGCAATTCAACCCGGTGCGCGGGCGGTGAACGCGGTGTGGGCGGCTCGCTCACGATGCGGGATGAAATGATGCGGCACGGCACCTGCTCCCAAATGCGCGTGACCTGCGCCTGCTCATACGAGAGCCACATGCGCCATGCGAAGAATGATCCTACCGCGATGAGAAACAAACCCATCACACCGAGCCACGAACGACCATTGTTGATGGATGATTTTTGATTTGACGGCATGACGGGGGAAGCAGGCTTTGACTCGGCTTCGTGCATGTTCCATACAGAGATGCGACACGCTCGCAAACCTTCACATGCTCGCCCCTTCAGCCATCTCGATCCGTCCGCCGCGCTGGCTTATCAAGCCTGCTGTGGAGGATGCTGCCGAGCTGGCGGTGGACATGGGCGTGTCCCCGCTCATGGCGCAGCTTTTGGGGCAGCGCGGCATCACCACCGTGGAGCAGGCGCGGGATTTTTTGGTGCCCAAACTCGCCTCCCTCGGCGATCCCACGGTGCTGCCGGAGATGAATGCCGCCGTGCAGCGCATCCTGAGCGCGGTGGACCACAAGGAGCACGTCGTGCTCTATGGCGACTACGATGTGGATGGCGTCACCTCCATGGCGCTGATGCACCTGATTCTGAAGGCCTATGGCATCGATACCCATCTGTTCCTGCCCACGCGTCTGGAGGAAGGCTATGGCCTGAGTCATGACGGCATCGCGCGCTGCTACGAGCTGTTTGGCAAGCCCGACCTGCTCATCGCCCTCGACTGCGGCACGACCTCACTGACCGAAGTGGCGCGGTTGCGCAGCGATGGCGTGGACTGTGTCATCATCGACCACCATGAGCTTTCGCCCCAGGGGCGGCCCGACTGCCTCGCGCTGGTGAATCCGAAGCTGGGCAAAGAGCACCACTACTTCTGCACCGCCGGGCTCATGTTCAAAGTGTCCCATGCACTGCTGAAGGCGCGCATGATCGAAGGCTACGACCTGAAAGAGACGCTGGACCTTGTGGCGCTGGGTACTGTGGCGGATCTGGTGCCGCTGATTGATGAAAATCGCTTGCTGGTACGGCGCGGGCTGGAGGCACTGGCACAGACACCACGCGCAGGCCTGCAGGCATTGAAGCAGATCGCCGGAGTGGAAGGTCTGGTGCAGACGCATCATGTGGGCTACCGCCTGGGGCCGCGTTTGAACGCCGCTGGCCGACTCGATACGGCGGCGACAGCGTTGCAGCTCCTGCTCGCGACTGATCCCGAGGAAGGCGCGGCGCTGGCCGAGCTGCTAGAGGCGCATAACAAGGACCGCCAGAACGTCGAGCAACAGGTGCATGTGGAAGCCGAGGCAATGCTCGCCACTCTGGGTGATCTCGAAAAACTTTCCGCCATCGTGCTAGGATCGCGCAACTGGCATCCCGGCGTGATCGGCATCGTCGCATCTCGCATCTCGCGCCTATGCCACCGGCCCACCATTCTCGTGGCGTTCGATGCCAACGGCATCGGCAAGGGCAGCGGTCGCAGCATTCCTGGGTTTTCACTCGTCGAAGCCATCGACATCTGCCGCGATCACCTACTGGGCGGCGGCGGTCACGCCATGGCGGCGGGCATTTCCGTCGAAGAGGCAAAAATCGACACCTTCCGCACCGCGTTTCAGGCAGCGGCACGCGAGGCCCTGAGCAAGGAGGAGATGACTGCTGTGCTCGAGCTCGACGCGGAGGTGCGGCTGCGTGACCTATCGCTGAATTTCTTTGAGAGCTACAAGCTGCTGGAGCCCTTCGGCCAGAAGAACTCCGAGCCGCTATTTCTCTGCCGTCAGGTGAATCCCAAACTGCCAGGCCGCACGATGAAGGAAAAGCACCTGCGCATCATGCTCACGCAAGACGGCGCATCAATGGAGGCACGCTGGTTCAACGCGCCCATCGGCAAGCTCCCCCCTGCCCCGTGGGACGTGGCCATGCGCATCCAGCGCGGTTGGTTTCGTGGTGTGGAGCAGTGGCAGCTCACGCTGGAGGCAGTGCGCAGCTCGGAGTGATCAGCTCTGGGGATGAAACCGGTAGTGGCCGGTGAGCGGGAACTCGAAGAGGCGGTTCTCGTATTTCGGACCTTGGCCAATGTTGTGGACGATCCACGGCGTTGCGCCGCCATCGGGCGCGGGCACGACGATGGCGATGTGAGGGAGCCGACCGGCGACGGTACAGGTGATGAGATCGCCGGGCTGGTAGTCGGCGGCGTTTTGAGTGACTGGCAAGGAAGCGCCACACCGCTTGAAGAAGGTCTGCAGGTTCGGCACGCGGCGGTGGTCGATGTTTTTGTCGGTGGAGCTGAGACCCCAATGTTTCGGATAGGCGGAAAAAGCGCGCTGCATGTCCTCGTGAACGAGCTCCTGCAGATCGAAGCCTAGCGCCCGGTAGGCGCGGATGACTTCATCGGTGCAGACACCGGTGTCGGCGGGGACATCGCCATTCGGGTAGTCCAGCTTCACGTAGGCGGGGTCATAACGCACGGTATGCCTAGTGCGCTCCATCGCGGCCTGCACGAGACGTTCGGCGAAGGTCGGCGTGCCCGTCTGCGCATGGCCGTGAACGATACAGGCAAGGCTGAGCAGGATGAAACAGAGGCGCATGAGACTTTTTAACCACTAATGAACACTAATCTGACAATAATGACTGACCCAGGATATTGGATTAGGATGAGCCAATTGCAAAACCTCAGCGAAGGAATGGGGGCTAGCGGTTCACTCCCCCCCTGGCGGAGAGATTTTGATCTCGAAGTCCACATTTGTAGCGTCGGTGGGATGACGGTTTGCCAAAACAGCCCT
>Ga0209702_10001484_pt1 | contig 45035 bp, 44 predicted proteins | sample FRY01_FD_187210 | JGI IMG/M metagenome (GOLD analysis project Ga0209702, IMG submission 187210) | Freshwater microbial communities from Lake Fryxell liftoff mats and glacier meltwater in Antarctica - FRY-01 (SPAdes) (version 2) | ecosystem: Environmental > Aquatic > Freshwater > Ice > Glacier... | reverse complement strand
GCATACGAAAAGACCACGCACCGCAAAATCTGGCCAACATCCGCCGCTTCGCACTCAACATGCTCAAAAAGGACACCTCAAAAATGTCCATCAAACGAAAACGCTTCAAGGCCATGATCAACCCGAACTACCGTTCGCAAATCCTGGCCTGTTAACGATCTATGATTTTGCCCTGCTTTGCGATCAATGGGCTTGTAAGAGACTTTAAACCGACTGAGGCGTCACAACAGACCTCTAATCCGCCATCAACATACAGGGTGGCGCGACGTTTTGGTGACGCAGTCGTCGCCGGTGAGGATCCTACGCTTGACGGCTATGTTCCTTTAAGCGCGTTCGATCTGGCGCGCCTTGCTCAATTCCAGGGTGGCACGGTTAGCGTGGCACGCCGCTCTGTGGAGGCAACGAGGTCGCTCAGGTTCACACCTACTGGTGTTGGGAAAAACAACACGAGGTCCACGATCATTTACTTCGATGATGATGGTCTTCCAATTGGAGTGATTTTCCAGCCTAGCTGTGATGAGAACTGGAAAGGAGACGCCGGGAGGGACCTACAGGCTTGGACAAGCGACGTTTGAAACAAGAATAAGCGATACCGTTGAACAAGACTAAGATGTCCGCTTTCCACCCATAATCAGACGCACCACAACCGATACACACTCTCAATTGGCCGCAGATTGCCAATCAGGCACATTGCCTGTAAAGCGAAACCAACGCCCCGGCATCGCTCGAAGAATCAGTCTTCGTCCGCCGGGGTTGCGTGTTTTTCGGCCCCTTAATTCTCAGGAAATGCCCATGACCCGTCGTCGCCAGATTTACGAAGGCAAGGCCAAGATCCTTTATGAAGGCCCTGAGCCCGGCACGATCATCCAATATTTCAAGGATGACGCGACTGCGTTCAACGCGCAGAAACGCGGGACCATCAATGGCAAGGGCGTGATCAACAATCGCATCAGCGAATATATCTTCACCCGGCTGAGCCACATTGGCATCCCGACTCATTTCATCCGCCGCCTCAACATGCGTGAACAGCTGGTGCGCCAGGTTGAAATCGTACCGATCGAAGTGATTGTCCGCAACGTCGCGGCAGGATCGATCTGCACCCGGCTGGGCCTGGAAGAAGGGGAACCGCTGCCCCACACGCTGATCGAATATTGTTACAAGGATGATGCGCTGGGCGATCCGCTGATCGGCGAAGAACACATCGCCTGCTTCGGCTGGGCGAGTAACGAAGAAATGCAGGATATCGCCAGTATGGCGATCCGGGTGAACGATTTCCTGTCGGGAATGTTTGCGGCGATCAACATTCGGCTAGTCGATTTCAAGCTGGAGTTTGGTCGTCTGTATGATGGCGATTTCAGCCGCGTCATTCTGGCGGACGAAATCAGCCCCGACGGCTGCCGGTTGTGGGACATGACTACCAACGAAAAGCTCGACAAGGACCGGTTCCGCCGCGACCTTGGCGGCGAAGAAGAAGCCTATCAGGAAGTCGCGCGGCGGCTGGGCCTGCTACAGAATGACGACGCCACACCGGGCGAGGTATTTGACCTCAACGCTCACCGCGGGCGTTTGCGGAATTCTCCTCCGAAAAAGTAGCTGCTGCAACGATCCGCTTGCTCCGGCAGCCGGTTTCGTGCAGCCATCATCTTATGCAATATCGTCTTGTGGCCTCGGCCTTTCTGCTCGTCCCGGTTTCACTTCAGGCGCAGGAGATTCCCGCGCCGGCTGCGGCTTCCGAGCCATCCTCCGAAGCCACAAAAGAACCCGTATGGGCGTTTGAAACCAGTGATATCGCGGTCGATGCCGATTACCGCTTTGGCCAATTGGCCAATGGTATACGCTTCATCATCCGGCAGAACGACCGGCCCGAGGGAACTGCTCTGGTGCGTCTGGCTATCGGCTCCGGCAGTCTGTCGGAAACGGATAGAGAGCGCGGCTTGGCGCATTTCCTCGAGCATATGGCGTTCAATGGATCGACCAATGTGCCAGAGGGTGAAATGATCAAATTGCTGGAGCGCGAAGGTCTGGCGTTCGGCGCGGACACCAATGCCAGCACTGGCTTTGAAACAACCACCTACAAGCTCGATCTGCCGCGCAACGATCCTGCGCTGCTGAACACCGCACTGATGATTATGCGCGAAACCGCGAGCGAGTTGACGATTGCTCCCGATGCGGTCGACCGGGAGCGCGGAGTGATCCTGTCCGAGCGGCGTGATCGGACCAATTTTGCGCAAAAGGATCTGCTGGACCGGTTCGAGTTCCTCACCCCCGGTGCACGCTATACGCAGCGACTGCCGATCGGCACACCCGAAGTGCTCACAACGGCCACGTCAGACGATCTGCGCGGCTTCTACTCCCGTGAATACGTCCCATCCAATACCGTGCTGGCGGTGATCGGGGATTTCGATGCTGATCTGGTCGAGGGGGCGATCAGGGAGTTCTTTGATAGCTGGAAAGCCGCGCCCCTTCCCGAGGAGCCTGAGACCGGTCCGGTTGATCTGGCGCGCAGCGGGTTGACGGACATCTACCTCGACCCTGCCCTGTCCGAGCGGGTAATTGCCGCCCGGCACAGCGATTGGATCGACGAGCCCGATACCGTCCGAACTCGCCGTCAAAACCTCCTCCGGTCGATCGGCTACGGTATCGTCAATCGCCGTTTGCAAGCCTTGGCGCGGTCTGAAGACCCACCGTTTCGCGGCGCTGGTTTCGGCACAGGCGACCTGTTCGAGATTGGCCGGACTACCAATCTGGTCGTTGATAATGCCGATGGCGAATGGGCGAAAGGCTTGGACGCGGCAGTCGTGACCATGCGCCGTGCGCTGCAGTTTGGCTTTACCGAGGCAGAATTGGCTGAACAGGTCGCGGGAACTTTAACCGCGCAGCAGAATGCTGCCGCGTCCGCTGACACCCGCAGCAGCGGGGCGCTGATGGGCGCCGCGCTGGGATTGGTCGAGAACGGGACAGTTCCGTCCACTCCGCAGAGTGGGCTGGACCGGCTTGAAGCCTTCATCCCCTATATTACCCCTGCCGTAGTGTTGGCGGCATTGCAAGCCGATGCCGCGCCGTTAGATAATCCGATGATCCGTTTTCGCGGCAGCATGGCACCCGATGGCGGAGAAGTTGGCCTACGGTCCATTTGGCAGGCCGCAATGATCAAGCAGGTAGAACCGCTGGCTGGAGCCGCCATGGCGGCGTTCGCCTATACCGACTTCGGGACGCCTGGAACGGTAGTATCGGACGACATTGAACCGCGCCTCGGCATTCGGAGAATAGTTTTTGCCAATGGCGTACGGTTGAATTTGAAGCAGACTGATTTGCAGGAAGACCGGATCGCCTTCCAAATGAATCTGGATGGCGGCTCGTTCCTCAACACCGAAGAGGATCCGCTTGCCACCGCAATGGCCACGACTTTGCCTCAGGGCGGGCTCGGCAAGCATTCGCTGGATGAACTCCAGTCCATTCTCGCAGGGCGGAGCGTCGGGTGGTCACTAGACACCGGTGCTGACAGCTTCATGGCCAGCGGCACTACCACTGCGCGTGATCTGGAACTGCAATTACAATTGCTGGTCGCGGGCATAAATGATCCCGGTTATCGAGCGGAGGCCGAAACACAATATCAGCGCGGCATCACCAATTTCTTCAAGCAGAGAGATGCCACCCCGGGCAGCGTGCTGGGCAATGCGCTGGGCGGAATCATTTCCGACAACAACCCGCGCTTCACGCTCCAGCCGGAGGAAAGCTACCAAGCGCTCAATTTCGCGAAATTGCGGGAGCAGATTGGCGGCCGGTTGGCCACAGGCGCATTGGAAGTCGCTCTGGTCGGCGACATCTACGAACAGGCGGCGATTGAATTGGTCGCGGCTACCTTTGGTGCGCTACCCCAGCGGGAACCGGATTTCATGCCGCGAACCGAAGCCCGCCTGCGGACTTTCACAGCGAATCGAACTCCGCGTGTCTTGACCCATCAAGGGGAGCCGGATCAGGCGTTGCTTCGCATCACCTGGCCAACCGTCGATGACAGCGATCTGGCGCAGGACGTCCGTCTGACGGTGCTTGAACGAATTGTCCGGCTGGAACTGCAATCTGAATTACGCGAACGGCTCGGCAAAACCTATTCGCCCAGCGCCAGCAGCAGCACCTCCCGCAACTATATGGGTTATGGTACATTCGCCATCGCAGCCTCAGTAGATGTCGCAGATGTGGAAGCTACGCGGGCCGCAATTGAATCGGCACTGGCAAAGCTCAGGACAGAGCCTGTCGACACCGACACACTGGACCGTGCCCGCCGTCCGCTAATGGAATCCTTTGATAATGCGCTGAAAAGCAATGGCGGATGGATGGGTTTGGTTGACCGCGCGCAAAGTGAAAGTGACCGCATCGAACGCTATCTGAAAACACGCGAGGTGGTCGTCGCCATAACGCCGGAAGAAATCCAGACAACCGCTGCGCAATTCTTGCAACCTGACGCCGGTTTGGAGGTATTAGTCCTTCCTGAAAGTGATTAGCAGTCCCAACAATCACGATGTCATAACCGAGCAGCAACAGGAGGAGGAGCAGCGGATAAGCCTGCCCTCCTCTCTTGCTCAGGGCCACGCACCGCGCCATAGGAAGCTGGCGATTCTCCGGCATCCCATTTCTGCAAAGGCCCGCGCGATGAAAGTCCAGATCCACGTTTCCCTCAAGCCCGGCGTGCTCGATCCGCAAGGACGCGCAATTCATCATGCGCTGGAGGGGCTTGGCTTTGACGGGGTCAATGATGTCCGTGCCGGGCGCCTGATAGAACTGGATGTTGCCGACAACGTAAGCGATGCCGCGCTGGACGAGATGTGCCGCAAACTGCTCGCCAATATGGTGATCGAAAATTACCGGATCGAAAGAATGAATCAGACGGAGACCGCGTGATGACATTCCGCGCTGCGGTGATCACTTTTCCGGGTTCAAACTGCGACCGCGATATGGCGGTTGCACTGGAACAAACCACTGGCACTGCGCCGATCCGGGTTTGGCATGGCGATGCTGATTTGCCCGGTCAACTCGACTTCATCGCCTTGCCCGGTGGTTTTTCGTATGGCGATTATCTCCGCTCCGGAGCGATGGCCGCGCGCAGTCCGATCATGAAGGCGGTAGTCGCCGCTGCGGGCCGCGGCGTACCGGTCCTGGGTGTATGCAACGGTTTTCAGGTCCTAACGGAAAGTGGACTGCTGCCCGGCGCGCTGATGCGCAATGCGGCGCAGAATTTCATTTGCCGCACCGTTGCGCTCAAGGTCGAAAACAACCAAACGCTGTTTACCGGCGGCTATGAAGCGGGCCAGACAATCAACATCCCGATCGCCCATCATGACGGCAATTATTTCGCTGGCGAAGAGACCCTTGACCGGCTGGAGGGTGAAGGCCGCGTTGTGTTTCGTTATGCAGAGCCGTGCAATGGTTCGCGCCGCGACATCGCCGGCATTTTGAACGGTGCGGGGAATGTATTGGGGATGATGCCGCATCCGGAACGGGCAATGGAAGTTGCGCACGGGAGTGATCACGGACGTTTGCTGTTCGCCAGCGCAGTTGGGGCAGCACTTGTTTCTGCCTGAGGCAGCTTAGCCCCGCAAAACAACGGTGGTAGGCCGGAGACAGACCTTTCGCGCTTCATCGGCGGGCATCGGACGACCGAAGTAATATCCCTGGATTTTCTTGCAACCCAATTGCCGGATCATTTCCGCCTCCTCAGCCGTTTCGACGCCCTCTGCCGTAGTCGACATTTCGAGGCTGTCCGCCATCGCCACAACTGCGCGAATTATGGCCAGGCTTTCAGGATGGTGGTTGGCAGCGCCCTGCACGAACGAACGGTCAACCTTGATGGTAGAAAACCGCAGCTTGCGCAGATAGCCGAGCGACGAATAGCCAGTGCCGAAATCATCGAGCGCAACGGAGCAGCCGAGCGCCATTATCTCTTCAAGCGCCTTACGGGCAAGGTCGGCATCGCGCAGGAAAATGCTCTCGGTGACTTCGATTTCCAACCGCTGCGCGGAAAGCCCGCTTTTCGCCAGTGAACGGACCACGGTCGAAGCAAATTCGGGTTCGATCAACTGCTCACCCGAAACATTAACCGCTATCCGGATGTGCGCTGGCCAATTCACTGCCTCCAAACAGGCCTGTTCCAAAACCCATTCGCCGATTGGAACAATCAGCCGCGTGTCTTCCGCCAACGGAATGAACTTGGCCGGGCTCACGACGCCATGTTCCTTGCTATTCCAACGAAGCAACGCTTCGAAACTGACGACGTTTTCCTTGAAAGCATCCACAACTGGTTGGAAATTGAGCAAAAGTTCATCTCGCTCAATTGCGTGACGCAGCGAGAATTCGAGCCTGCGCCGCTCTTCTGCCAGAACATGCAATGACGGCTCATACCGGTAATGCTCGCCGCCGCCGTCATCCTTCGCACGGTACAATGCGAGATCAGAATTTCGCATGATATCTTCGACTGTGCTGCCATCGCGCAGCCCCACAGCCGAGCCCACACTGGCCCCGACATACAGCGTATGGTGGTCAATCTTATACGGCTTCGACAATATCTCGATGACCTTATTCGCCATATTGCCGACATAGCCGACTTCGGTAACGTCCCGGATAACGATCGCGAACTCATCACCGCCAAGCCGTCCGACCAGTTCGTTTTCCCCGATCACTTCTTTGAGGCGTTGTGAAACCACCGCCAGCAATTGGTCACCGACCAAATGCCCAAGGGAATCGTTGACCGCCTTAAAACGGTCCAGATCGATCATCAGAAACGCGCAACTTGCGCGCCATTGCACGGCATATCGCAATGCCTCGCCCAATCCTTCATTCAGCATCAGCCGATTGGGTAATCCGGTCAGCGTGTCATACCGAGCCAGATAGGCGATTTTTTCGCTGGATTCCCGCTTTTCGGTCACATCCGAGCCGACCCCGCGGAAGCCGATATGGACACCGTCTTCGTCCAGCATCGGGGTCCCGGACAATTCCCACCAGCGATGTGTATTGCCGATAGAGACCTTAACTAATTGATTTGAGAAACTCTCGCGCCGCTTTAGCCGTTCAGCCAAATCATGCAGGCTCGGGTCGAACTGGCCTGATTGCCAAGCTTCGCCGCTAATCAATTGCAGAAACGAATTGCCGTCGATTTCTGCCGGCCTTTTACCCAAAGCGAAGGAGAACCGGGGGGAAGCCGAGCGAACGCGCCGCGCATTATCGACCTGCCATAACCAATCGGCCTGATTTTCCTCGAATTCCCGCAGCAGCAGCGAAACGACTTCGTCTTTCTCGACTATGACGGACTCGGCGATCCGGGCCTCCAGGAACGTCCGGGCACTACCAATAGCGGCTAATCCAACGGTTCCCACGAACAGCAGGATAACCATCACCATCTCAATTTGGCCGGACAGGGCAAAGCTGGCTGCCGCTGAGGCGCCGGTAATTGACGCGAATAGAATCGTACCCAGCGGCGCAGCTGCCGAGATCAGCGCGGAGCCGGCAATCAGCGTACAGACTATTGCCCACACCTGGAGCAGATCGCTGGAGCTTCCCACAAAACCGAATGTCAAAAACGGCATCGACCAGATCAGACCGATTGCCGCCACAGACGCACTGTGTTTTCGAAACTCCGCCATCGAAATCCTGCGGCGATCTGCATCGATCAAACTATGATTAATCTGCATGTTGAACGCCAAGGATATGACCAATGCCGCCAGCCAGACAACCTGTACAATCAGGTTAATCTGGCCAAAATACAGAAAGGTGACCAGCACTGCTGCGATTGCCTGCGCTACCAGCCGGGCCGTGCCGCGCTGCGCCAGCATCGGATATTGCATACCCCGCAAACGCGCCCATTCATCGCCCGCCGGGTCCTGCAGACCAAGTACGGCGCGAATGGGCAATGCGGTTAACGCATTCGATTCCTGAGGCAGTTCTACGTTCACGTATTTGCGCCTAGCAAGCAAAGGTTGCCAGCACGTAAAGTATGCGGCTCAATTCCGCATGATCAGGTGGAATTCCTGATCCTATTCGACCGTGACCGACTTCGCCAGATTGCGCGGTTGATCAACATCGGTGCCTTTGACACATGCGGTGTGATAGGCGAGCAATTGGACCGGCACCGCATAGACCAGCGGCGCGATCAGTGGATGGACGCGGGGCATTTCGATGGTGGCAAGGCATCCCTCGCCCGCCTCCGCCAAGCCTTCACGGTCGGAAATAAGGACAATCTGCCCGCCGCGGGCGCGAACTTCTTCCATGTTCGACACGGTCTTTTCGAACAGAGGCCCTGACGGAGCGAGCACGATTACCGGAACTGCCTCGTCAATCAGTGCAATCGGCCCATGCTTCATCTCGCCGGAAGCATAACCTTCGGCATGGATATAACTGATTTCTTTTAGCTTTAAGGCACCCTCCATGGCCAGCGGATAGTCCGGGCCCCGCCCCAGATAGAGCACATCACGTGCCGGTGCGATCAAAGGAGCGATCGCTGCAATATCCTCGTCATGATCAAGCGCCGAATTGAGCGCAGCAGGCGCTTCTAGCAAATGCTTGACCACCTCTTGTTCCTCAGCCCGGTCCATCCGGCCCTTCTTGACTGCCAGATGCGCAGCCAGAGCGGCCAGCACCGCCAATTGGCAGGTAAATGCCTTGGTCGAAGCGACACCGATTTCTGGGCCCGCATGGGTTGGCAGCAGCAAGTCCGCTTCGCGCGCCATCGAACTGGTCGGGACATTGACCACAACGGCAATCGTCTGACCTGCCTTCTTACAATGACGAAGCGCAGCCAGCGTGTCAGCGGTTTCGCCCGATTGAGAGATGAACAGCGACAGGCCGCCATCTTCGAGCACCGGATCACGATACCGAAATTCGCTCGCGACATCGATATCCACTGGAACGCGAGCGAATTGTTCGAACCAGTACTTTGCGACCATTCCGGCATAATAGGATGTACCGCAGGCCACGATAGTGATCCGCTTGATCGCTGACAGATCGAAATCCATCTGCGGCAGTGCCACGCTGTTGTCGGACTGGCGGATATAGCTGCTGAGAGTTTGCGCCACGACGGTTGGCTGTTCAAAAATCTCTTTCTGCATGAAGTGGCGATAATTGCCCTTCTCAACCACTGCGGCCGAGGCACCAGAAGTGGTGATTTCGCGCGGCACCTGGTCATTTTCTTCGTCGTAAATCGTCGCACTATCCCGGGTAATGACCACCCAGTCGCCTTCTTCCAGATAGGCGATTTGCTGGGTCAGCGATGCCAGTGCGAGCGCATCGGAACCAAGGAACATTTCATCTTCGCCGTAACCCACGACCAGGGGCGATCCGCGCCGCGCACCAATCAGCATGCCAGGATGATCTCGGAAGGTAATCGCCAGCGCAAACGCGCCGCGCAGCCTCGGCAGGACGGTCTTCACGGCTTCCTGCGGACTGGCGCCAGCTTCCACTTCGGCGGAAATCAAATGCGCGACAACTTCGCTGTCCGTATCGCTTTCCAACTTGCGCCCCGCGGCCACCAACTCATCACGCAAGGGACGAAAATTCTCGATAATTCCATTATGGACCATGGCCACCATTCGGGTCGCATGGGGGTGGGCATTATGCGTGGTCGGCGCGCCGTGTGTGGCCCAGCGCGTGTGTGCGATCCCGATTGAACCGGGCGCAGAATTGACCGCCAGTTCCTCGACCAGATTGTTCAACTTGCCCTGCGCGCGGCGGCGAACAAGCACACCCTTATCAATGGTGCAGACCCCGGCGCTGTCATAGCCGCGATATTCCATCCGGCGCAGGCCATCGACCAGTCGGCCTGAAACTTCCTGGCCGCTGACGATACCGATAATTCCGCACATATGGGTTGTTCTCACATCTTGATTGGTTGGATTTCAGCCCAAATAGCCGCAAATCTATCTTATCTTTAGCAGATAAATGGTTGGTAGTGAATTTACCAACTGCCGGAATCAAATAGTTTATCCAATTATTCTGTGACAGGCTTCGATTGCTCAGGTCCGCGGCTCCAAAGGAAAAGCCCCGCTGCAATAATCACCGAGGATCCCACTAAAGTCATCACATCTGGCGTGTCACTGAATAATAGCCAACCCAAGGTGATCGCGACCAGCAATTGCACATAGGTCATCGGGGCGATGGTGGCCGCACCTGCGCGGGTCGTGCCGAGATACACCAACCAATGGGCGGTACTGGCACTGACCGCCACAACCGCGCAGCGCGCAATCACGGTCCAATCAGGCCAGCTAACCGCGAACCTCTCGGCCCCGCTCCATGCACCTGCCACGGTACAAAGAACCAGCACAGGCGCTGCCCCGGCCGCGACGAATACCTGCATTGACAGCGAGCTACCCTGCCCCGCCACAGCCCGGTTGGCTAACATCATCAGGCTAAACGACAGCGCCGATCCCAATGGCAACAATGCGATTGGCCCCAGTTCCGACAAGTTGGGCCGCAGCACGAGAATTACGCCCACAAAGGCCATGATCGAGGCAATCCAAGTGGCCGGTCGGACTCTTTCCTTCAGCAGTGGGCCGCTCAACAGCGCTGTGATGATCGGCGCGAGGAAAATCAACGCAGTCGCCTCCGCCAGCGGCATCACGAAGATCGCGGCGAAGAAACACATTGTCGCAATCGCTAGGCACAGACCCCGGCCGGCCTGAAGCCAAGGGCTTTGCGGGCGGAACGCTGCCCGGCCTTCCTTGATCAGAAGGAAGATCGACAGTCCGGCCGCGCCAATCGTGAAACGCACCGCCGCGACCGCCAGCGGGGACCACTGACCGGCCATTGTCTTAATCAATGCATCACCGCAAGACAGCAGGGCAAACCCCGCCAGTGCGAGGATCAACCCGCCCTTTTCATTAGCAAGCATGAGATTCGTTCTTAAGCACGTGCATCTCAGCACGGAATGAGTTCTGACATTTTAAGGATACCTTGATCCGTTTTTGGCTGCACTTTGATCCGGCTTTACCGATGTCCACTCCTGCGGGCGTACTGGCCAAGAGAATTGATAGGCAAACCAGCCCGGTTCCGAGGATTGCTAGCATGGCCGAAAGGGAAATAGCCGTGCCCATAATTGCGTCGAATAGTGCAGGCGACTGGAGAAGATCGCGCACCACTATGACACTCACGCCGAAGCGTGCTGCAGGCATTACCAGGCTCAATAGTGCAAAAATATAGACATAGATCGCAAAACCATCTGGCCCCAGATGGGGCGCAACCAAGGTCATGGCTACCAGCCCAATAACGAGCCGCACCGCATGATCGAGACTAACCCAACCAAAGTTTTCAAGCTTCGCGCGAAGGTGCTGCATGGCTCTGCCGAATATTCATGAATCGCTTGTTAGGCGGATCGACAATCGCATAAAACCCCAAATGGCCACTAACCCTCAACTTCATCCCGAATGAATTGGATCGTGCGAAAATTACCCTGTGATCGGGCGGATATTTTCGACTTGTTTACCATTCTTGATTAGCACGCATAAGCCATCCACTGAGATTCCAGTGGGCGGAATGCGGAGTATACACCTGTGGGGACAATAGAATGAGTGCATTCGGACGCAAGAACGGGCCAGCGGGCATGAAAACCGGCGGACGCCCAGCATTCGGTGTCGCAAAGCCCATGAAGGGCGGCGACGGCGGTTCCGGCAACAATTCCGGTGCGCCTAAAGGCGGTGACCAATTCCCGCCGCTGCCTAACGAAGGTGTCGAAGTAGACACCAGCGAGAACGCGCAGCCGGCCAAGGCCGATGCAATGTCTCGTCTGGCCGACCGCGCCAACAATGTGGTCGACAACCAGTCAGCCGTTGGCGGGTTCGAACAAAGTGTCCACAAGATCAAGGAACAGGTGCTGCCGCGTCTGCTGGAACGGGTCGATCCCGAAGCCGCTGCGACGCTGTCCAAGGAAGAGCTGTCGGAAGAATTCCGCCCGATCATCCTCGAAGTGCTGGCCGAATTGAAAATCACTCTCAACCGTCGCGAACAATTCGCGCTGGAAAAAGTGCTGATCGACGAGCTGCTCGGCTTTGGTCCACTGGAAGAATTGCTGCAGGATCCCGACATCTCGGACATCATGGTCAACGGTCCAGACCAGACCTATATTGAGAAAAAGGGCAAGCTCATGCTCGCCCCGATTCAATTCCGCGATGAACAGCATCTGTTCCAGATTGCGCAGCGGATCGTGAATCAAGTCGGCCGCCGCGTCGATCAGACCACGCCGCTGGCCGATGCCCGTCTCAAGGACGGCAGCCGTGTGAACGTGATTGTGCCGCCGCTTAGCTTGCGCGGAACTGCGATTTCAATTCGTAAATTCTCCGAGAAGCCGATTACCATCGACATGCTCAAGGAATTCGGTTCGATGAGCGACAAGATGGCCACCGTGCTAAAAGTTGCCGGTGCCAGCCGCATGAACATCGTTATTTCGGGTGGTACGGGTTCGGGTAAAACGACCATGCTCAATGCCCTATCAAAAATGATCGATCCGGGCGAGCGCGTGTTGACTATCGAGGATGCTGCGGAACTTCGTCTGCAACAGCCGCACTGGCTGCCGCTGGAAACCCGTCCGCCCAACCTTGAAGGACAGGGCGCGATTACCATCGGCGATCTGGTGAAGAACGCGCTGCGTATGCGGCCTGACCGGATCATTCTGGGCGAAATCCGTGGGGCAGAATGTTTCGATCTGCTCGCCGCAATGAACACCGGCCACGATGGTTCGATGTGTACGCTTCACGCCAACAGCCCGCGCGAATGCCTTGGCCGTATGGAAAACATGATCCTGATGGGTGACATCAAGATCCCGAAGGAAGCCATTTCTCGGCAGATCGCTGAATCAGTCGATTTGATCGTTCAGGTAAAACGTCTGCGTGACGGTTCGCGCCGCACAACCAACATTACCGAGGTAATCGGGATGGAAGGCGACGTAATCGTGACGCAGGAATTGTTCAAGTTTGAATATCTGGACGAGAGCGACGACGGCAAGATTATCGGCGAATATCGCGCCTCTGGCCTGCGCCCCTATACGCTGGAAAAAGCTCGGCAATACGGCTTTGATCAGGCGTTTCTGGAAGCCTGCCTGTAAGCTTTTCATCACAGGCCGCGTACCCGATTACCCGGCCATTATCCCCTTGGCCGCCAGTGCCAACAAACCAATGCCGATAATGGCGCTGGTCATGAAAACGTTCGTCCACGGGACCCAGCCGATCCGGTCGATCCGGGCGCGTTTCATTCGCCTGCGCTCCCCGAACAGCGACAATCCCGCCACAATCAACAGCGCAATGCCCCACATGCCGACAATTTCGGCCTCGCTGGCAAAGATTAGGAATTCATGCAGGCTCATCGCGCAGGGTGATATGGCGACTATGCACCAATTCAGCAACCAGTGAGCCTGCGCAAATCGGAGTGAACAATCGCTCCTTGAACAAAATGGGCCAGCGCCTAATGCCATGATCATGACCGATGGGCCGGAACAAAGACCACTTTTTGCGTTGGTAATCCGGCTGGGCGCGGCACTCGTGCTGTCGCTAATGCTGGTGTTCGTCAAATTGCTGGGCGAAAGCGGCGTCCACCTGGTGGAAATCCTGTTCTGGCGTCAAGCTGTCACCATCCCCATTCTTGGCGTCTGGTTCTACTTCAGCGGCCGGATGATATTACTCAAGACCGAGCGGCTCGGGCTCCATGGTAAACGCGCCGCGTTCGGCCTTGCCGGTATGTTCCTGAATTTCGCCGGCGTGCTGCTGTTGCCATTGGCCGAAGCGACTACCTTCAATTTTACGTCTGCGATTTGGGCCGTGATCTTGTCGGCCATTTTGCTGCGTGAACAGGTCGGGCCATATCGCTGGGCCGCAGTGATGTTGGGTTTTGCCGGGGTGATAGTGATTGCCCAGCCCGGCGGCGGCAACATCCCGCTGATCGGCGCACTGGTATCGCTCAGCGCCGCATTCATGATCGCGCTGATTTCAATTCAAGTCCGGGATTTGAGTAAGACGGAGAACCCGCTTACCATCGTGTTCTATTTCTCTGCCTTCACAACGCCGCTATTGTTGCTGGGAATGCCGTTCGTGGCAGAAGCCCATTCGGCCTATCAATGGTCTCTATTGGGCGGGCTCGCTCTGTTTGGTATTCTCGGTCAGTTCCTGTTAACAGCGGCACTGAAATACGGCGCTGTCGCAAGCGTTATCGTGATGGATTATTCAGCATTGATATGGGCAACATTATTTGGTTGGAGTGTATTTGACCAGTTACCGCCAGCGGCCACTTGGATTGGCGCGCCGTTGATTATTGCTGCGGGGATCACAATCGCCTGGCGCGAACACCATCTGGGAAAAATGCGCCGGGCAGAACAAGCCGCCCGTCCGATGATAGCAGAGTAAGGAACCGGCGCACCGGTCGTGCGTTACAAATCCAAGCCCTGGAATGGGCAAATTCGGAGAATAAACGATGGCACGTAAAATTCTTATCGCCTTGGGCATCGCAGCCATGACTATCACAACTGCCGCCTGCAACACCGTCAAAGGTGTCGGCGAAGACATCCAATCGGTTGGCAGAGCCGGCGAAAAGGCGATCGACTAACTGTTCCCTTAAGGGCCGCACAGACGCCCGTCAGAGCAATTTGGCGGGCGTTAGTGAGAACTTCGGCGATTAGCCTTTTGCCCGGCCATACAAGCGGGCGCGCCTCTCTCGGATAATCAGCCAGACAAACAGGCCTAGCGGTCCGGCCATCAGCGTAGTGAACAGTATCGGTGCCTGCGTGAAACGCGAAAACTGCTTGGCATCTGCGTCCTTGGCAATCCACAGCCCGATAAACAGGTCGAAGGCGAGATAATGGGTCCAGCCAACCACGACCCCGCCGTCAGACGCGAAGATTCCGCGGATTCCCTCGATTGACGAGAAATTTGCCTCGACCCCGGCTGGTCCGGCGCCGTTCACCAATCCGGTCACCAAAGATATCAGTCCCGCTGAATAAATCAGGCACAGCAAACCCACGCCCAAATAGAGCACGCTGCTTAGCGGCAATGGCCGGCGAGGCAGGAAGATCAGGATAATCCACCCGATCAATGCAATGATGTTCACTGCGCTGAAAATTACCTGCCACATCGTCGATAATCCTTTTCGGCTGCTGGCTTTACGCCGTCAGCTCCTGTTCCAATTGCGGCAATGATGCCGCCGCACGCAGGATTGCATCATGATCATGCGCGAACCTGCCGCCCGGCTTGGTCAGCGCAAGCGCCAGGGCCGCATCAGCCACGGTGGCTGCCTCTATCGCGCGATATTTCCTATAACTGCCCTGCAGCATCAGATTTCCCAACGGCGCGGCAACAATCCCCAAACGCTCGACCAAGCGCAAATCATCGGGCCGTGCACCGCGCAGCAGGCCGGGCCGCAAGATATCGAGACGCCTGAAATGGACCTTGGCCAGATCGCGTTCAACCTCGCCCTTGACCTGCAAGTAGAATGTCTTCGCCAAAATATGCGCGCCAACCGAGCTGACAGAAATGAATCTCTCTACGCCCTGTTTATGCGCCGCCCGTGCGGTCGCCAGCACCAATTTCTGATCGACAGCGCGAAACGCATCGTCGTCCCCGCCAGACTTCTTGCGTGTGGTGCCAAGCGCGTTGATCATCACCTGCGGCTGAACCGCCTCGATCACTTCTTCCCAATGATCGGGATCGGCAACGAACAGCTCCATCTTTGCCCCGGCGGGTAGTTTCATTTCGCGGCGAGCGATGGCAATCAACCGCACATCTTCCCGGCCTATGCAGGCCTGCACGATAGCGCGACCGATCATGCCCGTAGCGCCGACCAAAGCGATTTTGACTGGATCAGACATTGCTCAGCCCCTCCGGCACTTCGCCGTAGATCCGCGCGCATTGGTCGATCGCAAAGCGATCGGTCATCCCGGCAATGTAATCAGCGATGTGGCGACTGCGGCCCGGCTCACTATTCGGCAAGGCTTCCCGCCATCCATCCTCGAGCAGAGCGGTGTCTTGCACAAATGCAGCAAATAGACGGGCCACCACATCGGTCGCCCGCTGGGCAGTCAACTGCTGTTCCGGATGATAATACAGCCGATCATACATGAATTTCTTGAGCCGACGTTCGTCCGCCTGCATCGTAGGCGAGAATGTCCCAAGCAGCTGGTCAGCGCCGCGAATATCTTCAACAGTTTCATACCCGGCCACAGCAGCGCGAGTATGTTCAATCACGTCATTCACCATCAGTCCGATTTGCCCCCGAACAAGTTCCCGTAACTGCCGCTCACGCGGAGCATTTGGAAAGCGGTTTTCGACGACCCGCCACTGGTCCGCGACGAAGTCTATCGTCAGCAGATCATCCAGCTGCAGGAACCCGGCACGCAAACCATCATCGATGTCGTGATTGTCATAGGCAATATCGTCCGCAATCGCCGCGACTTGTGCCTCCAGTGACGGATATTGACTTAATCCGAGCGGGAAAGCAGCGTCCAGTTCGGCCAAGGCCCAGCTTGGCGCGGAAACCGGCCCATTATGCTTCGCCAGCCCCTCCAGCAATTCCCAGGTCAAATTCAGGCCCTGATGATCGCAATAGGGGCTTTCGATCCGCATCAAAGTTCGCAGTGACTGCGCATTGTGGTCGAACCCGCCATGCGCCGCCATTGCCGCAGACAGCGCATCCTCCCCCGCATGGCCGAACGGCGGATGACCGATATCATGCGCAAGACACAGCGCCTCGGTCAGATCTTCGTCCAGACCCAGCGTGCGGGCGATTACCCGGCCAATCTGGGCGACCTCAAGGCTATGCGTAAGCCGGGTACGGTAATGATCTCCATCGGGCGCGATGAATACCTGAGTCTTGCTCCGCAATCGGCGAAAAGAGATGGAATGAATGATCCGATCGCGGTCGCGCTGAAACTCACTGCGCGGACCACGGGTACCCTCGCGGTTCTCAGCGAATTCGCGGCCCCGCGATCGGGTGGGGTCAGCGGCGAAGGTGGCACGGGTCATGTGCCGCTTGGCTTAGGTGAGACCGGACGCGCGAACAACGGGAACAATCTGGCAACAGCGGCAAAAGGCAGATTAATCCTCGCCCATGATCCAATCCACCGCAGTATCACAGTGCGTCCGCGTGGAATCGAAAATCGGCAAGACATTTGCGTCGATATCCACCACCAGTTCCAATTCGGTGCAGGCCAGTACAATCGCTTTCGCGCCAGCTTGTTCTTTCTGCGTTATAATGGATTTAAGGGATCGCTGGGCATCGCGGCTAGCCTTGCCGACCATCAGTTCTTCGTAAATGATCCGGTCGATCACCTCGACATTGTCCATGTCTGGCGGCATCAAATCGACCCCGTGGGCAACCAGCCGCTGCCGGAAAAAACTCTCGGTCATGACATTGCGCCGGCCGATCAGGGCCGCGTTAGTAACCCCTTCCCTCGCCATTCGCGCGCCCAACCCATCCGCAGCGTGAATGATCGGAATATCTACAGCGTCAGCGATCCGGTCATAATATTTGTGCAGCGCATTCGCGCAGATGATCAATCCCTCTGCTCCGGCCTGCTCTAGCCGGTTGGCCGCGCCCACCAGCATATCGGCGGCTTTCTCCCAGTCGTGCCCTTCACGCAAACCGCTGAGGCTCCCGAAATCGAGGCTTTCCACAACCAACGGAACGGTCGTTCGCGGCGAGGAGCGGCGCTGCACCCGCCGGTTGATCAGTTCCATATATGTGAGGGTTGAGACCCAGCTCATTCCCCCGATCAGGCCCAGTTTACGCAAAGATCCAATTCCCTGAAGAGATTGTCTAAACAGCTGCACCGCCAAGTGCAGGCACTAGGCTTACCACAGAGCGGGCTGACGTCCAGCCGCTTGGCACAGCCCGCTATTTCAGGGGACCACGGTGGATAACGCTTGTTTACCAAGCCATTCACGCACTGCCGCAGCGCTCTTCTCTGGGGCTTCTTCCATCGGCAAATGCCCGATTCCCGGATAGGAAATGCTGCTGGAAACTGGCAAATTCTTTGCGAACCAATCGGCAGCAGCAAAGGGAATCAGGCCATCTTCTTCGCCCCAGATGATCAGCGTGGGCACTTGCATTTGTTGGACCTGCGTCGCGGCGAAGGGCTGCCGAACCACGCCGAACCGCGCCAAGGTAGCCGCGCGATTTCCGGGATAGCGTAGCAATTCCCAATAGCGGTCCACGGCCTGCGGCGTGACAACCGCCTGATTGGAAACGCTTTGCGACAAGCTTCGCTCGATGATCTGGCGCGGTGTGATCTGGGTTATTAGCCGGTTGATCACCGGAAGCCGCGCGATAGTAAACCCGATATTTCCGCCGCCATTGTCGCGCTTCACTGGCGCGCCCGATGCGTCGACCAGAATAAGTCCGTTCAGCCGCTCCGGCTTGGCCAAGGCATAGGCCAGCGCGATCCCGCCGCCCATGGAGTTGCCGCCCAGCACGAATTTCTCGAGGCCAAGTTTGTCCGCCACTTGATCGACCGTTATCACAAAGGCCGCAGTGGAATAAACCCCGTCCGGCGCGGGACCAGTCAGGCCGTGACCGATCTGGTCAAAGCGAATGATCCGGTATTCATCACGCAGCCGCTCCGTCCATGGTTGCCACGCTTGCAAATCGGCGTTGGAACCATGCAGCAGGATGATCACCGGGGCGTCCCTTGGCCCCTCGTCGTGCAAATGGACGGTTGGTCCATCCTCCAGCGCGATAAATTGCGATGGCACGCCGCCATACTTGGCCCGCATTTCTGCCGGATCAGTGTCGGGTGTACGGAAAATTACGAACGCGATCACCAGCAGCGCCGCGATCCCGAGCAGGGTTTTACCAAGCGTTTTCATGATTCTATAGCCCTTCGATCCAGCGTTCGACTACTATCACGCCCTCATCGTCGATGGTGGATTTTCCCAGTTCGGGCATCGCCACGCCCGGATCGAGATTGTTCATCCGATGAACCAGAATCGATTCTTCCGGCTTGCCCGGAACGATATCGAACAGATGTCCACCCGACCCACGCCCGGCGGCGACCGGCCGCTTGCCGATCCCCAGCGCCTGGCGATCATGCTGCTCCCACCGTAAATCGAGCCCGGAATTGGAAGCCGTCGCGCCCGGCTGGTGGCAATGCGCGCAATTCACATCAAGATAGGCGCGCGCAGCCGCCTTGGGGCTGGCTTGTGCCTGCGCTTCCCACAGCGGCAATTGCGCAGCGTGATCGGGCATCGCGTCCAATTTCCCGGCAGCGATCATTCCGCCGAGCCAATCATGCGAAAGATTGCGCGCCTTGGGACCGATCGGGACCACTTCACCATTCAGGCCGTGGCATTCCTTGCACTGGTTCTTGTTCGGGATCCGGTAACTGATCTCCTGACCCTGCGGCGTGACGACCGCAATCCGCGCGCCCGCCACCGCCAGCACGGCTTCGGTTTGCTGATCATTCCAGCGATAGGGCAGTGCGGTCCATCCGTCAGCGCGGTGGAGCAAGACGCGGGTTTCGATCAACCGGCGCTGGTCGCCAGCGCCAAAGGCAAAAGTCTTGATCAGCGCCGCCCCGACCGGAAGCGATAGCAACCCTTCCCCTTGCGCCGCAGCGACGGTGCCGGCCGGCAGATACAGAAACCGCAACTTCTCCGCCCCGTCGGAATAGAGCGGAGTGTTGAGCCGATAGGCCGTGACATCCACGTTCGGCACTTGCGCGCGCGCATTGGCAAAAAACCCGAATTCGGACAGATTGCGCACCAATCTGCCATCCAGAACCGCCGCCTCGCTGACCGGCATCGGGGTATCCTTGGCCGCCGCCATCGCAGCTGCAGCCGCTGTTAGCGCCGCACCAAGGATCCATCCGCCAATGATCTGCTTGGCCGTCATCGGTTCAAACGCGCCTCCAGCTCTGCCGGGGCGCCAACGCTATCGGCCGCAAAGGAATAGGTCGGCGCGGGTACCGCCAGAGGTGCAGGCTGGGCGCCATCGAAACCCTTACCGACGGCGGGCAGATTGAGCGACCATCCAGCAACGCCGGGAACAACCGTCAGGCCGGTTTCGCCCTCGGCCAACCCGTCCCACATCACCGGCGGCAGCGCGCCGCCAAATGCGGCGAGCAGGCCTTCCTTGCCCTCAAGCTGGGGATCATCGCCACCCCGCCCGAACATATTTTCGCGGACCACCACATTTCGCGGATAGGGATTATAGCGTTCGTCATCATATGCCTGAGTATAGGCGACCACCATCACATGGGCGGTGGGGTTGTCCGACAGGATATTGCCTTCGACCAGCACCCCGTCGTTGGCCATCACCAGTATGCCGGTCCCGCGCCGCACACCGGCGACGATATTGCCGGGCGGGGCAAAATTGGGTTCGTCATTGGCGACCACCAGATTGTTCCGCAGGATTACATTGCCCCCGCCCATCACCGGCAGATCGGGCAAGTCGAACACCAGAATACCGCCGGTATTGCGCGTCACGACATTGCCTTCGACCAGCGCGTCGCGACTGTTCTCGATCTCGATCCCAGCCACATTCGCTTCGGCAATAGAATTGCGAATGGTAATGGCCCGGCTCTGCCCGACGTAAATTCCGGCATCGGAGGCACCGGAAACCTTGGCTCCGTCGATCAACACGCCGGTGCTTTCGACCGGATATATTCCATAGGCACCGTTGCCCGCATCGGGGCCATTGGTCCATGTGACACGAATGCGGTGGTAGACGATCGCATCGGCCCCCTTCGATTTGATCCCGTCGCCCTTGGGGTTTTCGAGCGCAAAATCGCGCAGGGTCACGAAATCGGAGGTCACCAGCAGTCCTTCGCCCGCGCCCTGCTGGTCGGTGAAATCGAGCACGCTGGCATCCATTCCAGCGCCGCGAACGGTCACGCTGTCGACATCGAGCGACAGCCCGTCGGACAGGTCGAAGCGGCCCGCGCCGAGCACAATTTCGTCACCCGGTTCGGCCAGGATCAGCGCTTCCTGCAATCGTTCTTCCGCGCCTACGCCCGCGACGATCTCGGTTACTTTCGCCCAGGCGGGCTGGGCTACCAAGGCCAGCAACAACGCTGGAACACAGGCCGCGTTCATTTTGGTCATGATAATTCCTCTCAAGAACGGTATGATGCGGGAAAACCGGATTAAAACCAAGGCGTGAAACCAAGTAGTGGGCCGGAGCGTATATGCTCGACATAAACGGGCCTGCGACCCAGCGACGATCAAAAGGACTAACCATGCGAACTACCTCCCTTGCCCTTGGCGCGATTGCCGCCAGCCTGATTGCCGCCCCAGCCTATGCCGCGCCCGCACCGATCATCGGCAAGTGGAAGACCGATGACGCAAGCTCGGTGATATCATTCTATAAATGTGGCGATGCGATTTGCGGCAAGATTGACCGGTTTCTGGTGGCCGAACCGGCAGGCGGGATCCGTGACACGAAGAATCCGGACAAGAGCAAGCGCAGCGATAAATTGGTGGGCAAACCGATTTTCTGGAATCTGACGCCCGATAGCGATAGCTTCGAAGGCAAGGGTTACAGCCCGAAAGACGGCCGTTATTTCAGCGCCGACCTCTCCCGTGACGGGGCCAATTTGAAGGTCAAAGGCTGCGTATCGATATTTTGCCGCACACTGACTTTCACCAAATTCTGAGGCCAGTGTTAACCCAGCCCCGTCGCACATAAAGCGGCGGAGCTGGCGGTGACCGCAATCGCTTCATCATCGCCGGCCCGGCGCACACGTTTGATGTAATCGCCGAGGCCGGTCGGCTCCTCTGGCTCACCTTTCTGGGCATCCATGTTTTGCAATTTGCGCAATTGTATGATGCTCAGCCGGTCCACCATCCGCGCCGCCATGCAATTGGCGCGTTTTTCACCTACGCCCGCATCGACCAGCCCCGATTTGACGCGCCATTCGACCACGGAATCGACTGCGCCAGTGCTGATCGCGAGCGCAACTACGCCTGCGACCAAGGCCAGAAAAATGATCAATTTGCGCATGGTCTAGTCGAGATGCTTGATGATTTGTTCGACCATTTTCTTGGCGTCGGACAGCAGCATCATGGTCTGGTCCATATAGAACACTTCATTGTCGACGCCGGCATAGCCGACCCCGCCCATGCTGCGCTTGATGAACATGACCGTCTTGGCTTTCTCCACATCGAACACTGGCATGCCGTAGATCGGACTGGATTTGTCAGTCTTCGCTGCTGGATTGACCACGTCGTTTGCCCCGATGATGAAGGCCACATCCGCCTGCGCAAATTCGCTGTTGATGTCCTCCAGCTCGAACACTTCATCATACGGCACGTTGGCTTCCGCTAGCAATACGTTCATATGCCCCGGCATCCGGCCTGCAACAGGGTGGATGGCATAGCGGACATTGACGCCCGCATCCTTCAGCACATCACCCATTTCGCGCAAGGCATGCTGGGCCTGCGCCACCGCCATGCCGTAGCCCGGGATGATGATGACATTTTCCGCTTCTTTGAGCAGGAATGCTGCGTCTTCTGCACTGCCGCGTTTCCATGGGCGGTCGGTCTTAACACCGTCCCCGCTGGAACTTACTTCCGCACCGAAACCGCCTGCTATCACAGAAATAAAGCTGCGGTTCATTGCCTTGCACATGATGTAGCTAAGGATCGCGCCCGAAGACCCCACCAGCGCGCCGGTGATGATCATCGCGGTGTTGCCAAGCGTGAAGCCCATCGCCGCTGCGGCCCAACCGGAATAGCTGTTCAGCATCGACACCACGACCGGCATATCCGCCCCGCCGATGGGAATGATCAGTAAGAAACCGATGATGAATGCCGCCGCCAAAATGGCCCAGAACATCCAGCCCTCACCCGCACCGCCCAGCGGGCTGACCGCATAGAGGCCGGTGAGGACGATAATCGCCAGCAATGTGCCCAGATTGATGACATGCCGCCCTGGCAAGATGATCGGCGAACCAGACATATTGCCATTCAGTTTAGCAAAAGCGATAACCGAGCCAGAAAAGGTAATCGCGCCAATCGCTGCACCAAGAGCCAGCTCGATCCGGCTTACGGTCAGAATTTGACCTGCCGCATCGACGATGCCGAATGCAGATGGATTCATGAACGCAGCGAGCGCCACCAACACGGCAGCGAGGCCAACGAGACTGTGAAACGCCGCGACCAATTGCGGCATCGCGGTCATCGCAATCCGGCGTGCGGTGAAGAAGCCGATGCCGCCGCCGATGGCGATAGCCACGGCGATTTCAGGCAGGCTGGCAATATCGTGGATGAGCAATGTAGTCACCACGGCGATCAACATACCGGCCATACCAAAACGGTTGCCCGTCCGGCTAGTGGATGGTGAACTCAGCCCGCGCAGGGCGAAAATGAAGAACACACCGGCGATCAGATAGGCCAACGCGACCCACGCAGGAGTTCCGGCAGCGCCGTCAGCGCCTGCTGACAATAAGGAGAAGTGCATCAATTGTGCTCCTTCTTCTTATACATCGCCAGCATTCGCGCGGTCACCGCAAACCCGCCAAAGATATTGACGCTGGCGAGCACAACGCCCGCAAGCCCCAACCACTTGGCCACCGGATTGCCCGCCCCCGCAGCCGCGATCAGCGCACCGACGATAATGACCGAGGAAATCGCATTGGTCACCGCCATCAGCGGCGTATGCAGCGCCGGAGTCACCGACCAGACAACGTAATAGCCCACAAAACAGGCCATCACAAAAATCGAAAGAACTGAGATGAAATCCAAGGTTACTCTCCTGAGCCGAGCAACCGCTCATTGATCACTTTACCGCCCTGCGTCAGGCGCACGGCGTCGCCGATTTCTTCGTCGAGCACTGGTTTACCTGTTTCAGCATCCCAGAAGGCGCTGAGGAAATTGTACAGGTTGCGTGCGAACAGCGCGGAGGCATCAGCGGGCAAGTGCGCTGGCGTGTTCGAAAAGCCCATGATCTTGACGCCATGACGTTCCACGACCTGATCGGGCACGCTGCCTTCCACATTGCCGCCTTGCGCCACAGCGAGATCGAAAATCACGCTGCCGGGCTTCATGGTGGCGATTTGCGCGTCTGAGATCAGGCGCGGCGCAGCGCGGCCAGGGATTAGGGCCGTCGTAATCACGATATCCTGCTTGGCGATGTGGCTGGATACCAGCTCAGCCTGCGCCTTCTGATATTCCTCGGACATCTCGGTGGCATAACCGCCGCTACCCTCGCCTTCGATCCCGGCGACATTCTCCACGAAAATCGGCTTTGCGCCGAGGGACTGGATCTGTTCCTTGGTCGCGGAACGCACATCGGTGGCACTGACCTGAGCGCCCAGCCGCCGCGCGGTGGCAATCGCCTGCAATCCGGCAACGCCGACACCCATGATGAATGCACGGGCGGCGGTAATCGTGCCCGCCGCGGTCATCATCATCGGAAAGGCGCGGCCATATTGGTCCGCCGCAGCCAAAACCGCCTTGTACCCCGCAAGGTTCGACTGGCTGGACAATATATCCATTGATTGCGCGCGGGTGATCCGCGGCATGAATTCCATCGATAGCGCTTCGAAGCCGCCCTTGGCATAGGCCTCGATACGGTCATTCTGGCCAAATGGATCGAAAGATGCGGCCACCCATGCACCGGGTGCAGCGCCCTTGAGCAGCTTCACGTCAGGCGCCTGCACCGCCAATATGATGTCCGCACCAGCAGCGGCCTTGGCCGCCGTAGATACTTCCGCACCTGCATCGACATAAGCCTGATCGGAAATCGATGCTGCTGCACCGGCCCCTATCTCGATTGCAATGTTGGCCCCCAGAGCAGCGAATTTCTTCACTGTTTCAGGAATTATGGCAACGCGCGTTTCACCAACGGCGCGTTCTTTCAGGACTGCAATGCGCAAGTTATGCTGGCTCAAGGAGCGATCAATATGACGACCACCGCAGTGATCACAGCAATCAGCGGCACCGACCACTTGAGTATGCCGATGAAGCTGCCGTAAGTTTTTTCCGCAGCCTTTGTATCGTTAGTCGAAGCCATTTCTCGAATCCCTGTGCATGAATATGCGATAATCTAAGGATAACGGTCTATCGCGCTGTGCGCCTCGCTTCAACCCTCGACGGCCAACTTGCCCCCCAGCTACTTTCGATAATCGCGAATGTCCTTAATCGGACCTTTACCCAATCCGGCTAGATCAACAGGCTGTACCGCAACGGGACGGTTTTGGGATTCTATGTCTGAAGATTCAACACGACTGCTGATGCTGATTGATGATGAACCGGCCCAAAGTCGGTTGATCACCGCGCTCGCTGCGCGTGAAGGCTGGCAGGTGCTGGTCGTCGGTGATGCGGAAACGGCGATTGCCACGCTCGGCACGCGGCAGGGAATGCAATTATCCGCTATCGTACTCGATCAATGGGTACCGGGCGATGATGCCTGCGCCCTGATCGAAGAATTGAAGGCCCTCCGCCCAGCGATGCCGATCCTTATGCTGACTACCAGCGCCTCCCCCTTACTGGCGGTTGAGGCAATGCGCGCCGGAGCAACCGATTATCTGGTCAAGCCGATCGCGCCCGACCGCCTGATGACCGCGCTTCGCAGCGCAACCAGGCCCGAAGCACCCAAGGACGAATTGCAACCACTGACCGAGAAAATGCCGGCGGTGCTGGATTTCGATGCCATGATCGGTACTTCACAATCTTTCCGATCAGCGCTGGCCAATGCCGCCAAGGCAGCACGCGGCCAAGGATCGGTTTTAATCGAGGGCGAAAGCGGAACCGGTAAGGAAATGCTGGTTCGCGCGATGCATTCCGCCAGCACGCGCTCTAAATCTCCCCTGCGCATAATCAATGTTGGCGGGGTCGCAGCCAATTCAATCGAATCGGTGCTGTTCGGGCATGAACAAAACGCATTTCCCGGAGCTTTCGACCGCCAGATCGGGGCATTGCAGCATTGCGATGGCGGCACGTTGGTGCTTGACGAAATCGACCGGCTCGCGCCTCAGTTACAAGATGTTCTGGCCGAGGCATTGACCAGCGGAATAGTCCGCCCGATTGGCGCAAAACACGGTTTCCGCGTGGATGTACGTTTGCTTGCAGCCAGCAATCTACCGCTTACCGATTTGATCGCGGCGGGCCATTTCGACGCCAACCTTTATGAAGCTGTGTCTGCTACCAAAATCGTGCTGCCGCCCCTGCGCGAGCGGCAGGGCGACATCTCCGCCCTCACCCGGCATTTTCTAGCTCGGATCGGCGATCAACCGGGCCTGCGCGCGCTTTCGATCAGCGATACTGCGCTCAGCCTGCTGTCTGCCTATGATTGGCCGGGCAATGTTCGCCAATTGCAGGCAGTTCTTTTCCGCGCGGCTGTGTTCTGTGACACCGAGACCCTGACAGTGGAAAGTTTCCCGCAATTGTCCGAATTGCTGGGCGAATGTGACGCGGCGCTTGACCCAATGCATGAAGGGGTGGGCATCATGCTGTACACTCCCGACGGCAATTTACGTCCGCTGGAGGAGATCGAGGCTGATGTTATCCGTCTCGCGATCGGCCATTACCGCGGAAGGATGACCGAGGTTGCTCGCCGCCTGGGTATCGGCCGTTCCACCCTATACCGCAAATTGGGTGATCTGGGGATTGGCGACGCCGCTTAAACAGCCCGCCAGTTTTCGAACCAAGCGCTTTTACCTATCAAAATATCGTATTGGCGGCCAATTGCTCGACCATCCTGATCCCGGTCCTGGTATATCTGTGCGGCAGCAGCGGTAACTCTGGGCCTGCTATCGTAACATCAAGATCATTGAAACCTGCTCCGAACGCATCTTCCGACGATCCAAGCCATTCACAAAGGCTTTCAAACCGGTGGCACAGCAACGCATTGGGCTGCTGTGTATCGCGGCCGTACAATTCAAAAGAATGCGAAACCAGACAAAAACCTAGCCAATCCTCCTGCACTGCATGGACGATCGCATCACGCATTTCCACAAAGCTCAGCGCTGTTAGCTGCGCATGACGCTGACTGTCCCGGGTCTCGATTGCGCCTGCTGGGAATTCGTGAATACCACAATGCATCACTGGCCGACAATCACCCTGTGGCAGCGAAATTTCGCATGGGGAGACAAAGTCACCGGCGGCAAAGCTGCTATCCCATTTCAGGCTCAGGCGCGCCAGCGCCCTCAACGTATCATCATTCGCACCGTAATTTCCCGCTCTGAATGCGGTTGGGCGCGGCGCACCGGCCTGTTCGATCCGGTCAAGCCCCCACTCCAGCAAAGTGTGCTGCTCGCCTTCCGTGAAATCCTTCATATTCAATCCGATCCGTCCTGGTAGAAGCGAGTTTTCAGCAAACTCCAGCCATTCCGTATGGCAATGCAATTGCACCTCGTGCCCGCGCTCGATAATCGGCTGGACCATGGCATCGACAGCAGCCTGCCCCCAAACCAGCGCTGGCATCGGATCAACAAAGAATACAGCCTTCACTCCGCAGCGATCAAACACATCCATTTGGTAAAAAATGCCTGCTTCTCCGTTCGAAGAACGGCACCCAATCGCCCGATCGAAATTATCCGCTGCGTCCGTCACATCATCGTGAGCATACAGGCCAGCGGAATATTCCGTATCAATTGTGATCAGAACAGGAAGCATCTGCACAGGCATTGCATATTCGCTTTAAGAAAAGGTTGCTGTACGGCGCCCCAAATCTATCGGAGAGAGACACTATGCCAACCCCCGCCAATCCCCTCGATTTCACTGGTCGTAGCGTCCTGATCACTGGTGCCGCTTCCGGCATTGGCGCGGCCTGTGCGCGCTGGCTGTCGGCTCAGGGGGCGGAGCGGTTGGTGCTGATTGACCGTGACGGAGATGCGCTGGATGCTTTGCAGCTTGAAACCGCAGCGCAGTGCCATGCCTTCGACGTATCAGACCCTGCGAAATGGGCGGAGTTGGAAGAAACCCTCGGCACACTGGACCATGTGGTGGTCAATGCAGGGATCGGCGGGAACGGTGAGATTGCCGATCTGACGTTCGCAGCATGGCGCAAGGTTATGGACGTCAATCTTGACGGAGCCTTCCTGACTTTGGCCGCCGGGCTGCGGGCCATGAAGAAGAATGGAAAAGGCAGCGCGGTCGTAACCGCCTCGATCACCGGCGTAAAACCGGTTCCCGGCATCGGTCCTTACGGCGTCGCCAAGGCGGCAGTTGCGCATATGGCGCGGATCGCGGCGGCGGAAAATGCCAAGAACAATATCCGTGTCAATGCAATCGCACCGGGCGGCGTGGACACTGCAATCTGGGAAGGCTCGCCCGAGTTTTTGCAAACCGTGGCTGATCACGGCCGTGAATTTGCGTTGAAGGGGATGGCCGCCACCACCCCTCGCGGCACCTTTGCCACATCAGATGAAATCGCTGGTGAGGTCGGCTTCCTACTATCGGATATGGCCGCGAACATCACTGGCGTGGTCCATGTAACGGACGGCGGTTTTTCCTTCTAGGCGGGCGTTCGCCGATTCTTAACTATCCGAGTGCTATACGATTCACGGTATGATGGACTGGTCTTCAGGCCGCCCCAACCTATTGGAAATACTGTGAACCAAGACGCGATCGAGAAAGAATTCGACCGGTTGTCCAATACCGTGGACAGCTTTCTGTACGAACGCATTCGGTGGGACCGTGTAGAAGGTCCGCTACTGGCCAAATTGGTTGAATTGGCACGCGCCACTTTTGCAGACCGCCCCGATTTCGAATTGACGGAGGAAGGCGCGAGTAGCGACCTAAAACGCTTCGTGCTGAAGATACACGGGAACCGGGTTTTCGCGATCAAAATGTGGCTTGCTGATGGCCGGGCGCTGATCGATGCCGAGGAGATCGAGCGGAGCCAATACAAGGTCGCTGCAGCTGATCAGATCTCAATAGAATTCGGCGGCGTTGACGAACAATGGATGTCAGCCAGTTTACGAACTGTGCTCAGCCGTGTGAGCAACCCCGAAGGCGCTTAACCTGCGGGAATTTCCGAAAAATCGGTAAGCGCTGCATCGCGGAGGCCGCGCCACACATTGCGCGCCTGTACACTCGCAGCCACATCATGGACGCGCAGCAATTGGACGCCGGCATCCATTGCCGCGACAGCCAATGCGATACTGCCGCCGAGGCGCTCAGTCGCCGGGGCTTCGTTCGACAGTGCCCCGATCATTCGCTTGCGGCTGGCCCCGAGTAATAGCGGCTGGCCCAGTGCATGAAACAATGGCAACGCATTCAGTAACGCCAGATTATCCGCCAGGGATTTGCCGAAGCCGACGCCCGGATCGAGAATAATGTGCTCGCGGGCGATGCCTGCTGCCAGCGCGCGATCCCGCGCTGCTTTCAGCCAATTAAATACGTCCAGCACGACATTGCCATATTCGCCATTGGCATGAAGATCGCCGTCTGAACCGGGCGCGTGCATCAGTACCACCGGGCAATTGCGCGAGGCGGCCAATTCAAGGCTGCGCGGATCATGGCGCAGCGCGGACACATCATTGATAATCTGAGCGCCAGCTTCCAGCGCTGCCTCCATCACCGCCGGGCGGCGGGTGTCTACGCTGATCGCAGCACCCATTGCGGCGCAATATTCGACCGCGGGAATGACGCGCTTCAGCTCGTCCCCCTCCCATGTGGCCGCTGCGCCGGGGCGTGTGCTTTCGCCGCCGATATCAACAATCGCCGCGCCAGCCTCCTGCATCGCGGCTGCATGAGTGCGGCCAGCCTCTGGATCATCGAGAAAGTCGCCCCCGTCGGAAAAACTGTCCGGTGTAACATTGAGAATGCCCATTAGCTGCGGCTGGTCCAACGGAATTGTCCGCTCGCCCAATTGCAACGCAGGGTGGGCAAAACGCAGCGCAGCCCATTGCGCCTCCGCTTCTACCACGACGCTGTCGGGCAATTGGCCAAGCGCCTCAGCCATGCCATCGGGCGTGGTTCGCGCCCGCAGGGAAACCTCGCCATCGCGGCGCAGGATCAACGCAAAGCGGTGTGCGTAAACCATTCCGCCCGCCAACCGGACTGCATCGCCCTCCTCGCTTTGAGGGCTGAAGGCGAACCCAATCGGGCGGATGTATATCTGGTCGATCATGGCGCCTTAGCTGTGAAGCTCAATCCTCATTCGCAAGCAGATACAATTGCCGGATCGCATCCACCGGTTTCACATCGCCTTCATGCTCAATGTGCCAGAATGTCCAGCCATTGCAGCTGGGCGCGCCTTGCAGATCTTTGCCGAGACCGTGGATTGAACCGACCTGCTTCTCATAGACTAACGAGCCATCAGCTCGAACTTTGGCGATCCAGCGGCGGTTCTTGTCGAAAATCTGCGTGCCGGGCTTGATATAGCCGTTTTCGACCAGCACGCCGAACGCCACTTTCGGGGCGCTCCGCTTGCTTTGCATCGTTTCCAGCGCGCTTTCATCCAGCGGCAATTCCTTCTCGATCCGCGCCAGCGCGATCTCACGGTAGAAATCCTCCCGCTCACAGCCAATCCAGTTGCGGCCGAGACGTTTGGCAACCGCGCCAGTTGTACCGGTGCCAAAGAACGGATCGAGCACAACGTCGCCCTTCTCCGTCGTGGCCAGCATCACGCGATACAGCAGCGCCTCGGGCTTTTGCGTGGGATGCGCTTTGTGCCCGCCATGCTTCAGCCGCTCGCCGCCAGCACAGATCGGCATCACCCAGTCAGAACGCATCTGCAATTCATCATTCAGCGTTTTCATTGCGCGGTAATTGAAGTGGTAGCGGGCTTTCTCGCCTTGGCTGGCCCAGATCAGCGTTTCATGCGCATTGGTGAACCGGGTGCCCTTAAAATTGGGCATCGGATTGGTCTTGCGCCAGACAATATCGTTGAGGATCCAGAAGCCCAGATCCTGCAATATTGACCCAACACGGAAGATGTTGTGATAGCTGCCGATAACCCACAGCGCGCCGTCAGGTTTCAGCACCCGCCTCGCCTCTGTCATCCAGTCGCGAGTGAATTTGTCATAGACCGCAAAGCTGTCGAACTGGTCCCAATGATCGGTCACCGCGTCGACCTGGCTACCGTCCGGCCGATTGAGATCGCCGCCCAGCTGGAGGTTGTATGGCGGATCGGCAAAAATACAGTCGATGCTATTGTCCGGCAGGCTACGCATCGCTTCGACACAGTCACCTGACAGGATTTTGCCCAATGGCAAATCCTTGGACGGCAAATCCAATGCCGGAGCAGCAGTCTTGGCAGCCGCTTTGCCGGCTGTTCGGACGCGCATCTTTGTGGTCTCCATGACCCCCATCAATCATTCCCCTTTTAAGTTATCCACAGGGTGAGTCCAATGGGACACTACGTCAAGTACGAATAATGAAGGGTTATGGTTAACGGATCGTCAATTGAGAGAGAACAAAAAGAGTCCCCCACAAGATGTTGAGTCTAATGACCTTCACCAGACTCGCCATGATGGGGTGTGACCCTAAAGACTCGGCGAAGAAATCAATCGTGAATTTTCTTACGCCGCGAGCAGGAATGCAGTGTTGAGCGAAAACAAAGCGACTAAAACCGCCCCTGTCTTGCGCCCGATCTGTTTACGAAATGCGATAAATCCGGTCACCATTAGCGCACTGGCGATAACCATCGGCAGTTCGACATCGATCATTTCAGCCGGAATTGCTCCGGGCGAAACGGTCATGGTCACTCCGCCAATGAGCAGAATGTTGAAGATATTGGACCCCAGGACATTGCCAATCGCCAGATCCGAATGGCCGCGCCATGCGGCAATGGCGGAGGCAGTCAGTTCAGGCAGCGAAGTTCCGACCGCCACAATCGTCAGACCGATAACCGTCTCGCTCATCCCGAACAGCCGCGCCAGATCAACCGCGCCGCTCACCAGATAGCTGGCGCCGATAACCATTACGCCCAGACCCACGACCAACAGACCGCCCGATGCAATCGGCGTGAGGTTGGGAGATACCGGCAAACCTTCTTCGGTGATCACTTCAACGCCAAGTTGGCGCGATTGACGATAACGCCAGACGATGTAGCCGACTATAGCCACTAGCAGCGCCAGCCCGATCCACACACTGCCGAGAACGAACCACGCAATCACAAACAGCACGACAGAGGCTGCCACACCAACCACAGCATCACGCAGCGTATCGGCCCGGTTGAGGGCAATCGGCTGGATCAGTGCCGCCGCACCGAGGATCAACAGAGTGTTCGCGATGTTTGACCCTGCGATATTGCCCCAGGCAATGCCCGGTGACCCGGCCATCACCGCCTCGATCGAAGTGGCAAGCTCAGGCATCGACGTTCCGATCCCAACGATTACCAATCCAGTAAACAGACTGGAAACGCCCAGCCGTGTTGCTAGGGAAACCGCGCCGCGCACCAACCACTCACCGCCAAGAACGAGCCCGACCAGCCCGCCTAGGCACATCAATATTGCAATAATCACGAGTGGTTTTTTCCAGTATTACGCAGGATCAATATCCCGCCAAGGGCCGATATCAGCGATCCGCTGAGCACGCCCAGTTTCACTGCCGCCAATTGCTCTGGCGAGCTAAAGGCAAGGTTACCGATAAACAGGCTCATAGTGAAACCGATCCCGGCAATCAAGGACAAACCATAAACTTGCAGCCAACTGATGCCCTTGGGCAAACTAGCGATACCAGATTTCACAGCCAGCCAGGCGAACCCGACGATGCCTAATTGTTTGCCCAGAAACAGGCCCAGTGCGATGCCAAGTGGAAGTGGCGCAGCGAAAGCGGACAGTTCCATCCCGGCAAATGATACGCCGGCATTGGCGAGCGCGAATATCGGCACCACCATGAAGGCGACCCAAGGGTGCAAGGCATGCTCCATCCGTTCCAGCACCGGCTCGCCTCCTCGGCTGGAGATCGGGATGGTCATCGCCACCGCTACGCCAGCAAGGGTCGCATGAACGCCCGATTTCAGAACGAAGAACCACAGCGCGACGCCCAGTATTATGTAAGGCAAGGACGATCCCACTTTCGCCCAACTAAGCAAGGCCAAAACAATCAGCAGCACACCTGCAGCGGCCAGCATCCCGACTTCCACACCGGGTGTGTAGAACAGGGCAATTATGACAATTGCGCCAATGTCGTCGATCACCGCAACTGCCAGCAACAATGCCTTAAGCGCCACTGGGACACGGCTGCCGAGCAATGCCAGAATGCCGAGTGCAAAAGCGATATCAGTCGCAGCTGGAATGGCCCAACCAGCCAGATTCTCCGGGCTGTTCCAGTTGATCGCAGTAAACACCAACGCCGGCAGAACCATTCCGCCCAATGAGGCAAACAGCGGCAAAGATGATTGCTTCCAGCTCGACAATTGACCGGTCAGCACCTCGCGCTTTACCTCCAATCCGATCAGGAAGAAAAATATCGCCATTAACCCGTCATTGATCCAGAGCAATGCAGGCTTTTCGATCCCCCCACCGCTGACGGTTAGCGCAATTTCAGCATTCAAGATCGCCGCATATGCCCCTGCGAGCGGACTGTTCGCGAGAATCAGCGCCGCCGCCGCCGCGATCATCAGCACCACGCCCCCGGCGCTTTCTTCCTTTAAGAAATCGCGCAGGGATTGCGCGGCATTTGCGGGTATCATTGGGATAATTCCTAGCTTTGACGAACAGCAATAAACTCAAACTCTATTGAGTTGGCTTTAATGGATTGGGGCGGCGTCCGGCTAATATTAGCGCGAACACCGCCCCATTTTATTCACTATCGGGGAAGTTAATTTTCAAATCTGTAAGACGGCGCGCAGCCCTTAGCAGGAGGGGTTTAGCCAGGAACCGCGCGCCGCCTGCCGAACTACTTGAATTGAGCGCGCAAGATGGGATAATTACGGCCTTGCAGTTCGGCAATTTTGTCCTTGAGACGCAGGCGCACACGCTTGAGCAGCTTCATATCTTCCTGCTTGCCATGAGCCTTGCTGGTATCGATCAGTCGGTCGATCCGCCGGTGGCGGCTACGCAAACGGTCAAGATGGTTGTTCATTCAGTCCTCCATCGCTAGCGCCCCGATATGAACCGTTGCGCTGATCGGTTAATTTCCCTGTCAAACGGTAAATGGCCTCTGAGCGGTGATAAATCCAATTGGAAGTCTAGGTGAACTTTGATAGATAACCTCTATCATGCCCACATTACGCCAATTGCAATATCTGGTCGCGCTAGAAGATACCTCGCATTTCGGCCGCGCCGCCGCCAGTATTCCTGTCACCCAGCCGACGCTCAGCCAGCAATTAAAGGAGCTGGAGGGGCGGCTGGATGTCAAACTGGTTGAACGCGGCAAGCCGGTACGCCTGACCCCGATTGGCCGCGAAATCTCCCATCGCGCGCGGCGGGTGCTGTTGGAAGTTACCGAAATACGCCAACTAGCTGACCTTAGCCGCACTGGAATGGCAGGAACGATTCGCTTCGGTGTGACCCCCACAATCGGCCCCTATTTGATCCCCCCCGCCGTGGTTCGGCTGCACCGCGATAATCCTGCGCTCCGGTTATATATTCGCGAGGGCATTCCAGACGATCAATTTGCGGAACTGGCCCGCGGAACGCTGGACATGGTACTTGCACCCTTGCCGGTCATTGGGAGCGGATTTCACATCGAGCCGCTGTTTCGAGAATCCCTTTCGCTGGTCGGTGCACCTGATCATCCATTATTCGCCAAGAAAAACCTGAAAGCAGCTGACTTTGCCGGACAGCCCGTGCTCAGCTTTGATCGGCGGCACCATTTCCACCGTCAGGCAGAGAGCATTTGCGCTGAACTGGGCGCAGAATTGATGCGCGATTACGAAGGCACCAGCCTCGACAGCCTGCGCCAGATGGCCGGGTCCGGACTTGGTCTGGCGATCCTGCCCGAACTCTATCTGCGGTCCGAAACCGGCGGAGAGGGTATGGTGAAACGCTTCGTCATTAAGGACTGGTCCGCAACCCGGTCCATCGCTGCGGTGTGGCGCGAAGGCGCTGCATTTTCTAATGCCTTTGCCGCGATTGCTGAGGTCATTACCGCAGAAGCGCGCGAAATGCTGGCCTAATTACAGCAAGATCATTTGCGAAACCGGGGCAAAGCTGCGGCGGTGCAGTGGACACGGCCCATGTTCCTGCAGCGCCGCCATATGTTCGCGTGTGCCATAACCCTTGTTGCGATCCCAGCCATATTGCGGGTGCGCAGCTGCCGCCTCCAGCATGATCCGGTCCCGCCATTCCTTAGCCACGATGGACGCGGCAGAAATGCATGGTTCGATAGCATCACCGCCAACAATCGCAGTAGCGTCCCATCGCCAGTCCTCAGCGCGTCCCGCCGGGGTCATATTGCCGTCGATCAGAATTTTGCCGGGTTCGCGGCACAGCGCATCGCGCAGCCCCTGCACCGCCAGTGTCATGGCCAACATCGTAGCGCTCAGGATATTCAACCGATCGATATCATCTACATCGACCACCCCGACCGCCCATGCACACCGCCGCCGGATCACCAAATCCAGTTCGCCGCGACGTTTTGCAGTCAATTTTTTGGAATCATCGAGCCCCGCCGGTCTCGGCTTGCAAAGAGCGACAGCTGACGCCACAACTGGCCCAGCCAGCGGGCCTCGGCCCGCCTCATCGACGCCGAAGGTAATTTCTTCGGCACCAAAGTCATCCTCGGGTGTTCCGGAAAGTATGGACATGTCACACACAAAATTCATCGCCCTCGCTCTAACCATGGCTACCGTGCCTCTCGCAAGCTGCGGGGCGCAAGCATCGGTGGAAACCATTGCCGAAACCGCGGGTGCCTTCACCGTCACCGAACACGGAACGTTCGCTCAACCATGGGCGGCCGCGTTCGAACCGGGAACAGGAATTCTGTTCGTGACAGAGAAAGAAGGGACGATCAAATTCTACAATCCGTCGGCCGGCACCACAGGCAGTGTAACTGGCGTGCCCGAAGTCGATTATGGCGGTCAGGGCGGACTGGGCGACATCGCCTTCGACCCCGATTATGCCGCAAATGGCGCAATCTATCTCAGCTGGGCCGAAGCAGGCGAAGGCAATACGCGCGGCGCAGTTGTCGGCAAGGGAACCCTGGATTGCAGTGCAGGGACATCTTGCACAATCAAGGATATGAATGTGATCTGGCGTCAGGCCCCCAAGGTAACCGGGCGCGGACATTATTCCCACCGGATCACCTTTTCGCCCGATGGCCAATATCTGTTTATCGCCAGCGGTGACCGTCAGAAAATGGAACCGGCGCAGGACCGTACCAACAATCTTGGCAGCGTAGTCCGCCTGACGCTGGACGGCGAGCCTGCCCCAGGCAACCCGTTTGCCGATGAAGGCGGCGTGACCAGTGAAATCTGGTCTTACGGACACCGCAATATCCTGGGCCTGAGTTTCGATGCGCAGGGGCGCTTGTGGGATCTGGAACATGGGCCAAAGGGCGGCGACGAACTGAATTTGGTCAAGGCGGGCGCCAATTACGGCTGGCCGGTGGTGTCGGACGGCGTCCATTACGATAATGATCCGATCCCGGATAATTCTACCCGCCCGGATTTGGCTGCTCCGGCGATTGGCTGGACTCCGGTGATCGCGCCGGGCGATTTCATTTTCTATCGCGGCGAAATGTTCAATGCATGGCGCGGTGATGCGCTGATTGCGGGCCTAGGCGCGCAGGGAATAGTGCGGGTGTCCATTGACGGCGAAACCGCAACAGAAACAAGCCGCTATGATATGGGCGAGCGGATTCGCGAGATCGTCGAAGGGCCAGATGGCGCAATCTGGGTTTTGGAAGATTCCGAGACCGGACGGTTGCTTCGCCTCGCTCCAGCGTCCTAAACCTGTCCCTGAAAAGGTCAGCATGAACCGCCGATAGGTGAATTACTGTCGACAGCGGCGCGGCAGCAACCTATCGGCGCGCTCCACTCCGGAGCAAAAATGCCGACACTCGTTCCCCTTGCCAATGTCGATCCTGATATGGGCGAACAATTGCTCGACCGCGCTTTCGGGCCCGATCGGCATGCGCGCACTGCATACCGGATGCGCGAAGGCACCGAATGGCTGCCCGCGCTGAGTTTCGCCGCGCTGGATGATGATGACTATTTGACCGGCACAATCCAGCTGTGGCCGATAGCCCTGACTGATCCCGAATGCCGCGCCCATCCGATGCTGATGGTTGGCCCGGTCGCAGTGCTGCCGGAACGCCAGCATGAAGGGTACGGCAAAGCCCTGATGCTGGCCTCGCTCGGCGCGCTCGATGACACAACTGCTCTTCCTCAAGTGCTGATCGGCGATGCGGAATATTATGGGCGCTTCTTCGGTTTTAGCGCAGAACATACCGGCGATTATTATTGCCCCGGCCCATTTGACCGCGACCGCTTGCTGCTGCGCTGCGCCAATCCAGCTGTGCTGCCGCCAACTGGAATGCTGGGGCCATGGGTCAAATAACGCAAAGCTTATTGACCGGGCGGGATTGAATGGCCGCCTTGCCTCTGCCATTTGATACTTAATGCCATACGAAGCCCCGCCAGAACTTGCCAACCTCACCCTCGCGCAGATTGCCGAGCAAGTGAAACAACGCAAGTTGCCTCCGGTGGAGGAGTGGAGCCCGCAGAAAACTGGTGACAGCCTGATGCGAATCGCGGCTGACGGCAGTTGGTTTCACGATGGTGGCCAGATCAATCGCCCCGCCATGGTCCGCGCCTTTGCCGGGCTGCTGATGCGCGATGCGCAAGGCCAGCACTGGCTGGTAACCCCGTTCGAAAAACTGACTATCGAGGTTGAGGATGCTCCGCTGATCGCCACCGATGTGTCCGAAGTGCAGGGCGGCCTTGGATTTCGTATCAACACCGATGAGTTGGTGCTTGCCGGACCAGACAACCCGATTGCGGCGCGCGGCAATTCGGAAACACCTGCGCTCTATTTGACTGTGCGCCGCGGGCTGGAGGCGCGGCTGAACCGCAGCACCTATCAGCAATTGGCCGATATCGCGCTGTCACATGACGATGATTGGGCTGTGACCAGCCAAGGGGCGAGATTCTCGCTGCTTCCCGCATGACCATTTTGTTCGATCACCTGCGCGGGTTGTTCAATCAAGGACATGGCCTTGATTTGCCCGATTTACGCGATGACAGCCATCTCGGCCCGCGTAACACCCCTCGCCCCGCTGCGGTGCTGATCGCGGTGACGGAACGCACGGAACCCGGCGTGCTGCTGATCCACAGGCCAGAGGACATGCGGTCCCACCCGGGCCAAGTCGCATTCCCCGGTGGGAAGATCGATCCCGGCGAGAATGCGGTCGAGGCAGCTTTGCGGGAGGCCAATGAGGAGCTGGGCATTTTCGCACGCGACGTAAAAGTGATCGGCGCGACTGACCATTTCGGGACTGGCAGCGGCTACCATGTGACCCCGATCCTCGCCACGGTGCCGCCCGATTTGCCGCTGGTGCCAAATCCAGCCGAGGTATCCGACTGGTTCGAGGTTCCCCTGCGGTTCGTGCTCGATCCCGCAAACCATATTCCACAAACTACGTTTTGGCAGGGCGAGCAACGTGAGTATCTGGAGATTCCTTGGGAAGGCCGCCGCATTTGGGGGATCACCGCGTCAATTTTCGCCAATCTCTCGCGCCGCATATCGCACGAGGCGTTGATGTATGATTGATCAGCTCCCGCTTGCTGCATGGACGCAGCGGCAAGATCTCGCTGTCCTCGTTTCAGCATTGGGCGCGGATAATGTCCGCTGGGTAGGCGGCGCGGTTCGTGACACATTGCTTGGTGTCGATGCACAAGATATCGACGCAGCGACCCCGCTGAGGCCGGACGATGTGATCGAGCGGCTTCAAGCCGCCGGCATTCGGACCATTCCCACCGGGATCGCCCACGGCACGGTGACGGCGCTGTTGGAGGGCGGCAATGTTGAGATCACAACCCTGCGCCACGATGTCTCAACCGATGGCCGCCGCGCCAAGGTCGCCTTTGCGCAGGATTGGCGCGAAGATGCTGCACGACGCGATTTCACCATCAATGCGTTGTTCGCCCATCCCGAAACGCTGGAGATTTCCGACTATTTCGGCGGCCTCGATGATCTGGCGGCCAAGCGCGTCCGGTTCATCGGTGATGCCCGGCAGCGCATTCGCGAGGATCATCTGCGAATCTTGCGCTATTTCCGCTTTCAAGCCCGCTTCGGTACCGATCTTGATGCTGAGGCTGAGGAAGCCTGCGCCGAATTGGCAGGCACGCTGAAGGGCCTGTCGCGCGAGCGGGTTGGATGGGAATTGCAAACGCTGCTAGCCCTACCCAACCCATCGCCAACGGTTGCGCGCATGTATCAGTTGCATGTGCTTCAGGTGGTGTTGCCCGAGACCGGACGGCACGAAATCGAGGCTTTGACCAAACTGATCGCGGCGGAACAGACATATGGCATCACGCCTGATCCGATGCGCCGCCTCGCCGCATTATTGCCTGCCCTGCCCCAGGTCGCCGGTGCGGTTACAACCCGGCTGCGCTTGTCCCGGGGCCAGCGAGAGAGGTTGGCATGTGTCGCTGCCCGCACGGCGAAGGACGGCGAAGATCCGCGCAAGCTGGCCTATAACAAAGGCACCAATTGCGCGATCGACCGGTTGCTCCTGACGCGGGCCGATCCGACGCCGGTGGTGGGATGGGATGCACCTAGATTGCCGATCAAGGGCGGTGAAATTGTCCGGCGCGGGGTGCAGGCCGGACCTTCGGTCGCACGTATTTTGCGTAGCGTCGAGCAGCGTTGGGTGGACGAAGACTTCCCCGAGGCCCCGAGGGTTTCTGCCATTCTCGACGAGGAATTGGCGAAAGAATAATTCCCTAGGATGTTATTTCATTGCTTATTCACATATCCCACCCTACATGACCGCTGACGTCCGGCGCATAATTCGTATGCGCACTCGGCTGCAAGCGTGAACTTCGCCGCATAAAATGGCAGAAGTCCCGTGGCCGACGCACGGCAATCGTTATTCGCTAAGCTTCCCTTTTCACGCTTGGGTCGCAGACCCAAACTCTGCGCCCGGAATCCCATTTTTTGTGGGATCCGTCTGGCGCGTCCTGAAAGTATATTTATGTCTTATTTCAAACAACTCGGCCTGGCCGAACCTCTCCTGCGTGCGCTGGAGACCAAGGGCTATACCGAGCCAACGCCGATCCAGAAGCAGGCGATCCCGTCGCTGATGGAAGGCCGCGATCTGCTGGGCATTGCCCAGACCGGTACCGGTAAAACCGCCGCATTTGCGCTCCCCTCACTCCACCACCTCGCCGCCAGCAAGACCGGGAATTTCCCATCGGGCTGCCGGATGTTGGTGCTGTCACCAACCCGCGAATTGGCGGCGCAGATTGCCGACAACATGACCGGCTATGCCAAGTATTTGGACTTGTCAGTTCAGTGCATTTTCGGCGGCGTTCCTGCCAGCAAGCAGGCCCGCAAGCTTGTAGGCGGCACTGATGTTCTGGTGGCGACCCCGGGCCGCCTGCTCGATTTGATCGAACAGCGCGCCCTGACCCTGCGCCATGTCGAAATCTTCGTCCTCGACGAAGCTGACCAAATGATGGACCTCGGCTTTATCAAGCCCCTGGCCCGCATCGCATCCATGCTGCCCGAAGACCGGCAGAGCCTGTTCTTCTCCGCCACCATGCCAAAGGCGATCGCCGATCTGGGCAAGCGCTTCATCAAGAACCCGGTTCGGGTCGAAGTTGACCCACAGTCGACGACTGCTGAACGGGTCGAGCAATATGGTATCTACATCAACCAGGCCGAAAAGCAGGCGCTGCTGACGCTGACGCTGAAGGACGGCCTAGATAACAAGACCATCGACAAAAGCCTGGTATTTACCCGCACCAAACATGGCGCCGACAAGGTTGTGCGCCATCTGGTCGCAGCCGGTATCAATGCCGCAGCAATTCACGGTAACAAGACACAAGCCCAACGTACGCGGGCGCTTGACGGTTTCCGCAACGGGTCGGTGCCTGTACTAATCGCAACGGACATCGCTGCACGCGGAATTGACGTGACCGGCGTTAGCCACGTGTTTAACTTCGAAATCCCCAATGTGTCCGAACAATATGTTCACCGGATCGGCCGCACGGCCCGCGCCGGGGCGGACGGGATTGCAATTTCTTACATCGCGGGCGACGAAAAGCCCTTCATTCGCGGGATTGAACGGCTGACGGGCGTGAAGCTCACCCCAATGCCTTTGCCTGAAAACTTCCAGATGCTGGCGAAAACTCTGCCTGCTCCTGCCCCCAAGCGCTCCGGCGCTGAACGGGCACCGGGCAATCGCGGCGGCGGCCAAGGTCGCGGTGGCGGTCAAGGCCGTGGACGCGGCGGCCAAGGTGGCGGCGGCGGTCAGGGACGCGGACGTAGCGGCGGCGGCGGCGGAAATCGTGGCCCCCGCAGCGGTGAACGTAGCGGTGAAGGCGGCGGCAATGTCGGTGGTAACAGTCGCAGCGGCGGCCGCAGAGATGGCAGCCGCGGCCCCGTGACGAACCCAGTGGCAGCAGCTCGCCCGAACTCAGGGCCCAGGTCCAGCGGCGGAGGCGGCGGCGGAAATCATCCATCGCGCGGTCGCCCAGGGCAGTAAGGCCCAATTTCGGCTACCAAAAACTGAAAACCCTTCAGTCCAGCGTAATCTTGCCACCCTCAAACGATAGCCGGTTGCCAAGTACTCTACCGCAAGGCTAAGTGCTGAGCGCTGGCTCCGTGACTATTTCGGGCGTCAGATGGCGTATTTGTCCACCTCTTGGGGATGGAATGGTTGGAGCAAAGCTCTGATCCGTAAATATGCAACCTATCTCTGGCCAATTGCCGCATTGGATGCTCCAATTGCCCGGTGATGGCGTGAAGTGTGTAAGAGTTTATGAAGTGATAATATGAAGTTTGTGAAATTGGCCGCAGCAACTGCGTTGGCTTTTTCATCGGTAGCTGCCTTCGCACAAGAAGGTTCTTTGGCCGTTGGCGCGACTGTTTATGGCCCGCAGGGCGAAGCAGTTGGTACTGTAGAAACAGTTGCCGACGGAATCGTGACATTGGACACTGGCAAGCACAAGGCTCCATTGCCTGCTGAGGTTTTCGGTGCTGGTGAAAACGGCCCGACGATCACGGTAACTCAGGCACAGATCAATGCGATGCTGGACGATCAAATTGCTGCAGCCGAAGCACAACGTGATGCGGCATTAGTCCCTGGCGCAATGGTGCACACTGCAGGCGACCTAATGCTGGGCAATGTGAAATCAGTCGAAGGCGACAATGTCGTGGTTACTATCGAAGATGGGCCGGTTGCGATGCACCGCGAACATTTTGCGATCAATGCCAATGGTACATTAATCGCATTGTTCACCATGGAACAAATCGAAGCCGCCGCTGCCGCAGCAGCGCCGACAACCTAAGTTTAGACGAGATACCCGAGCCAATCGGGTCGCAGGAAGGGTCGGAACGGACGAAAGTCTATTCCGGCCCTTTTCCTGTCAGAACTTGTGATCAGAACTTATTGTCTCGGGGAAAACCCTGCGGCGGCATCCGACCAGCGGCGCCGCGCGCAACCTTCCATTGCCAGACATCTTTCTCCGTGCGCGTCCGGCCGCTATCGCCGCCCATCGCCCAGCTAAGCCCTTCTTCCAACGTGAATGTGATCGCATCGGACATGCCGCCATCGCGGTAACGTTGCAGGGTGACCCCTTGCCCGCGCCCGAGAATAGGTAATTCTTCCAAGCTGAAAATCACTAGCTTCCGGTTGTCACCAACCACCGCAATATGATCGTGCTCAGCGGCGATTTCGAACATCACGACCAGCCGATTATCGCCCTTCAAATTGACCACTTGGCGGCCCTTACGGGTCTCTGCAAGTAGCTCGTCAGTTTCGGCTGCAAAACCCTTGCCGTTGGCGGCTGCGAGCAGCAATTGCCCCTTGGGCCGGTGCACAATCGCCCCGACAATCTGCGCGTCATTGTCAAAATCGAGCATGTTGCGGACCGGTTCGCCAAAGCCTCGCGCGCCCGGCAATTTATCACAACCAACGGTGTAGAACCGTCCATTGTCTAGGGCGATCAATAGTTTATCGGTTGTCTGCGCGTGCAGCGCGTAGGCTGGGGCGTCGCCTTCCTTGAATTTGAAATCCTTGTCCAACGGCTCATGTCCGCTGGCGGCGCGAATCCATCCCTTGGCCGAAAGGATAACTGTGACCGGCGCTTTCTCGATCATCGCATCCATTGAGAATTCAACCGTCGACGCGGCTTCCGCAATCGTAGTCCGGCGAGCGCCCAGCTTGGTATCCTCGGCGTATTCCTTGCGCAGCGAATTGAGATCGCGCTTTAACCGCGTGCGTTGCCGGGCGGGCGAGCCGAGCAGCGTTTCCAGTTCGGTCTGCTCTTTCATCAGATCGTCCCGCTCACCGCGCAGCTGCATTTCTTCCAGCCGGCGCAAGCTACGCAGCCGCATGTTGAGGATTGCTTCAGCCTGCCGGTCATTCAAACCGAATTCGGCCATCATGATCGGTTTTGGCTCATCCTCGGTGCGGATGATCTGGATCACCCGGTCGAGATTGAGAAAGGCAATGATATAGCCTTCGAGCAGTTCCAGCCGCGCCGCGATCTTGTCCAGCCGGTGCTGCGTGCGGCGCTGCAAAATATTGATCTGGCTGGCGGTCCAATGCCCTAGCAATTCCTTCAGCCCCATCACCATTGGTGTGCGGGTGGCATCGAGGACGTTGAGGTTCAGCCCGAACCGGTTTTCCAGATCGGTCAGCTTATAGATCGATTCCTTCAGCAATTCCGAATCGACATTGCGGCTGCGCGGGACCAGCACTATGCGGATCGCCTCGTCGCTTTCGTCGCGCACATCTTCCAAAATGGGCAATTTCTTGTCGGCGATCAGCTGGGCGATCTGCTCGATCAATTTGCCCTTCTGCACCTGATACGGGATTTCGCTGATGACCAGCTGCCATTGCCCGCCGCCTAGCCGTTCGATCCCGGCCTCGCGGTCATCCTCGGTTTCTGCCTCCAGCGAGCGGAAACGTCCGCGCACCCGGAATGATCTGCGCCCGGTCTCATAGGCATTTGAAATGGCTTCGGGGCTGTCCACGATCAATCCGCCGGTTGGCAGGTCGGGGCCGTGGAACAATTCCATCAACCGGCTATGTTCAACATGGGGATTGTCGATCAATTCCAGCGTCGCATCGATTACCTCGGCGACATTGTGGCTGGGGATATTGGTCGCCATGCCCACCGCGATGCCGCTGGAGCCATTAGCGAGCAAATTGGGGAACAGGCCCGGCATCAGCTCGGGCTCTTCCTCCTCATTATTATACGTTGGGATGAAGTCCGCCGCGCCCGCATCCAGCCCCTGCATCAACAGCATAGCGGTACGCGTCAGCCGTGCCTCGGTATAGCGGTAGGCAGCGGCGTTATCGCCGTCGATATTGCCGAAATTCCCCTGCCCTTCGACCAACGGATATCGCAATGCGAAATCCTGCGCCAACCGTACCATCGCGTCATAGGCGGCGGTGTCGCCATGCGGGTGATACTTGCCGATCACCTCGCCCACCACACGGGCCGATTTCTTGAAATTATTGGTCGGGTCCAGCTTCAATTGCCGCATGGTCCAAAGCAAGCGGCGATGGACCGGCTTCAGCCCATCCCGCAGGTCAGGCAGCGAACGCGCCGTGATCGTGGACATGGCATAGACCAGGTACCGTTCCGACAGCGCCGAATCGAAACTTTCATTGATGATCGAATCGGCAGGATCATCGCCATTTTTTTCAAGATCAGTAGTGGCCATATCGCCGCCCTATCACTGCCACGGCTCGGCTAACAATGCGGAACAAGGCGCTTTCCCCGCCCATGCGCGAAATAGTGTGGATTAAGTGTTTTTCGGGGTCGTTAGTGCCTACCCCGCTCAATTCGTAGGACACCTAGTGGATTGATCGGATCATATGAGTCCGATTGGGGATTCCCTGTTTTGCTGTGATGTGCGATTCTGCGCGCATGCGTACCGGTATATCATTCACCCTGTCTGCCAGCGATCGTCATCGATTGCGGGCGATCATCGCTAATCCCATGAGTTCGCAGAAGCACGTCTGGCGGGCGCGGATTGTTCTTCTGAGCGGCGAGAGCCGTGG
>Ga0209702_10001483_pt1 | contig 45041 bp, 36 predicted proteins | sample FRY01_FD_187210 | JGI IMG/M metagenome (GOLD analysis project Ga0209702, IMG submission 187210) | Freshwater microbial communities from Lake Fryxell liftoff mats and glacier meltwater in Antarctica - FRY-01 (SPAdes) (version 2) | ecosystem: Environmental > Aquatic > Freshwater > Ice > Glacier... | reverse complement strand
CAGCAACTCGACGAAGCCGCCAAGCAGTTGAATCCGCCAGCCGATCAAAAGCCATCGGAGTCAGAGCCTTCGCCTTCCAACGAAAATGCTGAACCGGCAAAAGAAAAAATTTCGGCCGAACAAAACGGTCAACCGGCCGATCAGAATGGTCAAACTGCCGAACAGAATCAGAAACGTCAATCGCTGGCTCAGAAAGCTGACCAGATCAATGAACGCCTGCAGCAGCTGGAAGACCAATTGCAGGAGATGGCAGCGGAGCTTGGGGCCCAGCCTAAGTCGTCTGAAAAATCGGACGCGACGCAGGCAGCTGCGGCATCAGAAAAACCGCCCGCTGGACCGGTAGCGAAGACTTCTTCCCCTGAAGCCAATGCGGCACAGCAACCGAAGTCCGCGGATGTGAGTCGCGCGATGCTGGAGCAACTGCAGCAGATGCAGGAAGCCGCGCACGAACAGGCCGACGGACTGAAGGCTGATTCTGCGGCCAACGACGCGGCAAAAGATCGTGCTCAACAGGCGGCCGAGCGAGCGGATGAAGCGATGGGCAGCGCGCAGGCAGGGCAGTTCAATCGGGCAGCGGAAAAAATGCGGAACGCAGCGGAAGAATCGGCTCGCGCATCCCATGAACTGAACGCCGAGGCCTCGCAGGACAAGAAGGCCCAACTGCAGCAGCAGGGCGACAACTTTGGCCGGATGGCGGAAACACTGAACCAGTTGCAGCAGGACAATGCAGCTCAGGTGGCGACGCAGCAGGCGTCACAGCGTCAGGTGGCTGAGGCGGCAGCGGCGATGCCCGAGTCACTGAATGAACTGGCTGAGCGATTGAATCTTCCCGCTTTGGGAATGCAGCATTTGTCACGATCCGCTCAGGAGGCTGCAAGTGCGGCGCAGGAGGCCGCGCAATCCGGCGATCAGGCGGCTGAGCAACTGAACCAGACGCAGATGCAACAAGCCGGCGAGTCCGCGAAGGAGACGGCCGAACAACTTAATCGCGCGGCTCAGCTGGCGCGACAGGCGGCTCAGGGCCATCGCGATCGGGAGGCTTTGATTCCCACCGAGGTTGGCGAAAGTGTAGGTGAGGCTCTGCACAGTTTGCAGAAAGCTTCCCAGATGAGGACCGAAGAAGCCGCGCGACAGGCGGCCGAACAACAGGCCCAGCAGGCTGCTCAACAGGGCTCCGCAGATCAGGCTCAGACGCCGCTGTCGGAACGGGGTCAACCGCAGCCCGGTCAGTCGGAGAATGAAGGGCAACCCGGTGAATCGTCAGAACAGCCCGGTAACCCTTCAGATAATCCGTCAGGCTCGCAGCCGGGCGAAGGCCAGCCGGGTGAAGGTGAACCGAGCGAGGAAGCTCAGGCAGGGCAGGGAAAAGGACAATCTGCCTCTGGAAAACCGGGACGGGGCCAGTCTCAGCCCGGTGAGGGCCCGGCTTCCGGGGAACCGCAGGAGAATTCGTCTCAGCAGCTTGCGAATGCAGCCAAAGCTTTGCAAAGTGCGGCGAAAAGAGCATTGCCAAACCAATTTTCTCCCGGACAATTGAACTCTGATGGCAGTACAGCGTCCGGCGATCCTCAAGGAAAAGGTAATCCTGCGCCGTTCGATGGGCAGAACCCAAACGCCTCCAGCCGCAAAGGCGTGGGCCGAAAATGGGGCCAGCTCCAGGATGAGCTCGACGGTAACATTGGGGACGCTGGCAAAGAAGTGCTCGACAACGAATATTCCGAACTCATACGCCGCTATCGCCGTGATCTCGCCCGATCCACGGACAAAAATGCGGCCACGAAACCTGACCCCAAAAAGTGAACCAGCCCGAACCCATTTCAGAGCATCTTCTGACAATTCTGCCGCAAGCAGTTTCTTCACTGACAGTCGTTGAATTGGCCGTCGTTGAGTCGTCATCAGAGAAGCCGCGCGCGATCCTGGATCTGACGATAGAGCAACTGGCCGAATGGCTGAAGTCACTTGGCCAGCCATCGTTCCGCGCCAAACAGATTCGCCGCTGGCTTGTCCAACGTCGGATTACAACCTTTGAGCAGATGACCGATCTTCCGGCTTCGCTGCGCAAACAGCTGGGTGAACAGTTTCGATTTTCTCCGTTTGAAGTTGTCGGCCATCAGATCGCTAAAGATGCGACCGAAAAACTATTGCTGCGTCTGCACGATGGTGAGCTGGTCGAGTGCGTTCTGATGCGAGATCCCGACCGCCGCACTGTTTGCATCAGCACACAGGTCGGCTGTGCCATGGGTTGCGTTTTTTGCGCAAGCGGGCTGCTGGGGGTCAAACGCAATCTAACGCCGACGGAAATCATCGAGCAGGTTCTTGTTCTGCATCGGATGATGAAAGACGACGAACGAATCACAAACGTGGTCGTGATGGGAATCGGCGAACCGCTTGCCAACTATCGGTCTCTGATGCAGGCGTTGACTTTTCTGACAGATCCGGATGGCTTTGGCTTGGGAGCTCGACGAATCACGGTGTCCACAGTCGGTCTGCCGGACAAAATCCGCGAGCTGGCTCAGTCAGGTCAGCAGTTCAATTTGGCCGTCTCTCTTCATGCTCCGAATGATGCTTTGCGAACAGAGATTGTGCCAGTCAACAAAAGCATTGGGATTCAGGACATTCTGGACGCGGCCGACGAATACTTCGAAATCACCGGTCGCCGCATTTCCTACGAGTATGTGCTGATGGCCGGGATCAACGACCGGCCTGAACATGCCGAAGAACTGGCGTTCCTGCTGCGTGGCCGGAATGCCCACGTGAATCTGATCCCGATGAATGGCGTGAATGAACTGATCATGACCGCGCCGCGCGATCCGGACACTCAGGAGTTTCTGGACATCCTGGAATACCAGGGAATCACCGCCACCGTTCGTAAACGCAAAGGCGCGGACATCGACGCCGCCTGCGGACAGCTTAGACTGAATCGCGAAACACAGCGCAGCTGAGTCTGGTGATCGAATGAGCCTCGGTTGCGATGCGCGGGGCGAGCTGATCTGGCCTGCCATCCACTTCTCCCGCAGGGGAACAGGATGGTTTGGAATTGTTCCACTAGCTGGAGTTGAGGCGCAGTTCGGGGCTGACTGGCAATTCTGGTCTGCTGAGTCAAAATGCGTCCGGGTTGAGTGGGCGGTGCTGTTTTCCTGGTTGAGGGCGGCGGCTGCCGATCGCTTGGGATTCATTTCAGTCAGGATTGATCGATGACATTTTTTGCTCGCACTTTGGTGCTCACTCTGGCCCTGCTCCAGGGAATAACTCAGGCCGCGGATCGGCATTCCGGAATTGATCCAGACGGATTCGACACGACCGTGCGACCGCAGGACGATTTGTTTCTGCATGTGAACGGACGCTGGCTGCTGTCGACGGAAATTCCAGCGGACAAATCGAACTACGGATCATTCACCGCTCTGGATGATGCCGCTCGAGAAAACATTCGCGCGATCATCGAGGACGCAGCGAAGAACCCAACCGATGATGTGGCAAAGAAAGTCGGTGACTTCTATCGCAGCTACATGAATGCAGAACTGATTGAGAAGAAAGGCATCGATCCTCTGAAAGATCGCCTGGCCGAGATCGACGGATTGAAAACCACCGACGAGCTGATCGCCTGGTTTGGTCGGGCGGGAATTTCTGGCATTGGTGGTCCGATTGGGTTCTCCATCGGAACAGACGACAAGAACTCAGCGCGTTATCTGGCAGCCGTTGCGCAGAGCGGAACGACTCTGCCGGACCGCGATTATTATCTCAAAGAAGATGAGAACTACGAGAAGGCTCGTAAGGCCCTTGGCGTTTACATCGCTAAGTTATTCGAGCTGTCAAAGCTGCCGCGCGGTGAAGAAGCCGCGCAGAATATTTTGAAGCTTGAAACGGAACTGGCAAAAGTTCAGTGGTCACGGACTGAACTGCGAGATGCTGAGAAACGCTACAACTTGTATGAGGTGGCAAAGCTGTCGGAGCTGTCAGCCAAACTTCCGTGGAAGGCGTTCTTTGAAGCCTCGGGAGTTGTAGACCTGAAAGAAGTGAACGTCATCACTCCAAGCTATTTCCAGGGCCTGGAAAAGATCGTCGCAGAAACATCTGTGGACATCTGGAAGCAGTACGCCAGATTTCGACTGCTGGATTCGGCTGCAGAATACCTTCCCAAAGCATTTGTGGATGCTCATTTCGAACTGCACGACAAAACGATCGCTGGAGTTCCCGAACAGAAGCCTCGGTACAAGCGAGCCGTCGATGCCACATCCGGTGCAGGCGCCGGTGATTTTGGTGTGCTGGGTGAAGCGATTGGGCAGTTGTATGTGAAGAAGCATTTTCCCGCGGAGTCGCGCCGTCGTATGGATGAGCTGGTTGGCAACCTGATGGAGACCTATGAAAAAAGCATTCACAACCTGACATGGATGACCGATGCTACCAAAGTGAAAGCTCTTGAAAAGCTCGGCAAGATTACCACGAAGATTGGTTATCCGGATGAATGGCGAGACTACTCGAAGCTGGAGATCTCGTCCGACGATCTGCTGGGCAACATGCTGCGATCGTCGCGAGCCGAGCATTTTCGCCAAGTGGATCGCATGTATAAACCGGTCGATCGCAAAGAATGGGGCATGACGCCTCAGACGGTCAACGCGTACTACAATCCGAGCATGAATGAGATCGTATTTCCAGCCGCCATTCTGCAGCCACCGTTCTTCGACGCGGAAGCTGACGATGCGGCCAACTACGGCGGTATTGGTGCAGTCATCGGTCATGAGATCAGTCATGGCTTTGATGACGAAGGCAGCAAGTACGACGGCGATGGCAATCTGAGCGACTGGTGGACGGAAGAAGATCGCAAGGCGTTTGATGCGCTCACATCACGCCTGGTGGCTCAGTATGAAGGGTATGAACCTTTGCCTGGCCGCAAGCTGAACGGCAAGCTGACGCTGGGTGAGAACATCGCGGATCTCAGCGGCATGGCAATCGCTTACAAGGCATATCGCCTTTCATTGGGGGATTCCGAAGGCCCGGTGATTGACGGCCAGACGGCCAGTCAGCGGTTCTTTTTAAGCTGGAGTCAGATCTGGCGGCGTAAGTACCGTGAGGACGAACTGCTCCGACGGCTGGTGATAGATCCTCATTCTCCATCAACGTACCGAGCGAACGGCCCGGTGAGCAACCTTGATGAGTTTTATGAAGCCTTTGACGTCAAGCCGGGCGACAAACTCTTCAAGCCAAAAGAAGAGCGGATTCAGATCTGGTAGGGTCTGTCCTGCGTGGTCTTTCGATGAATTCGACCCGAGCAGAAGCGGATCGGACTTCTGCTCGGGCCGGCGAGCGACTCCTGGACACTGTCTGCGAGAGACACGGCCGGTTCGCGGGGATTGCAGTTGTGTTCAGGCTTGTGGATGCGTATCACTCCGCCACTGATACTGCTCAGGAAACCGGCCCGCCTTAAGTTTTGACTTTGAATTTATCCCGATGACTTCACCTGATCCCGTCGTTGTACGAGAAATCGCTCGTCGACGCACGTTTGCCATTATTTCGCACCCTGACGCCGGTAAAACGACGCTGACAGAAAAGTTGTTGCTCTACGGCGGGATGCTGGAAGTCGCCGGAGCTGTACGAGGTCGCAAGAATCAGAAGTCAGCCACATCCGACTGGATGGCCCTTGAACAGCAGCGCGGAATCTCGGTCAGTTCGACCGTATTGACGTTTGAATTTGATGGCTGTCAGGTCAACCTGCTGGACACACCCGGGCACAAAGACTTCAGCGAAGACACCTATCGAACACTCGTTGCCGCCGACTGTGCCGTAATGGTGCTGGACCTTGCCAACGGTGTGGAAAGTCAGACAGAGAAACTTTTTAACGTTTGTCGCATTCGCAAAATTCCGGTTATCACCTTTGTGAACAAAGTGGATCGCCCGGGCAAAGAGACGCTGGAGATTCTGGAAGACATCGAATCGAAACTGGGCATCGTTCCGGTGCCAGTCAATTGGCCGCTGGGAACGGGCTTTGATTTTCGTGGCGTGATAGAATTGGCCAGCCGCAACGCATTCGTGTTTGAGACGCGCGATAACACGCACCGTCTGGCCTCGCGGCTGATGCCTCTGTCAGAGGTCAACAGTGAAAACATGCCACCTGGCATTGTGGCTCAGGCTTCGGAAGAAGTGGAACTGCTGGATGCGGCGGGCGCCGCGTTTGACGAAGATAAATTTCTTGCCGGACAGGTGACGCCCGTCTTCTTCGGAAGTGCGTTGACGAATTACGGTGTCGAAGAATTTCTCAAAGGCTTTTTGAAGCTCTGCCCAACCCCGCGCGATCGAATGAGCGAAACTGGACTCGTAGCGGCGGCGCGACCGGAGTTCTCGGGCTTCGTGTTCAAAATTCAGGCGAACCTGGATCCAAGGCATCGCGACCGCATTGCGTTTGTGCGAGTCTGTTCGGGCACGTTTCGTCGTGAGATGGAAGTATTTCATCCGCGGACGGGCAAGAAGATTCGACTTAAGAGAGCTCACAAGCTGTTCGGGCAGGAACGTGAGACGATGGATGAAGCGTTTCCTGGCGATATTGTCGGCCTGGTCAATCCCGGCGAATTTTTGCTGGGTGACACGATCTGTGAAGGAGCGCCGGTCAATTTTGAACCGCTGCCGCAGTTCTCCCCCGAATTCTTTGCCACCATGATCTGTACGGACACGGGACGTCGTAAGCAGTTTGAACGCGGGCTATCACAGCTGCTGGAAGAAGGCGCGATTCAGGTTTTCCAGACGCCAAGCACGGCGGTGAAGCAACTGATTCTTGCTGCTGTGGGGGAACTGCAGTTTGACGTCGTCAAATTTCGTCTGCAGGCCGAGTACGACACAGAGACGGAAGTCCGCTGGCTGAACTACAAGGTCGCTCGCTGGGTCGTGCCCAAACCGGGCTGCAAGTCTGAACTGCAACTGCTGTCCTCCAGCCGTCAGGTTGTCGATCAATATGATCAGACGGCTGTACTGTTTAATTCGGAGTGGGAAGCGCAGCATTCTCAGAAACAGAATCCCGAGTGGGAATTTCTGTCAATGCGTTTTCGCACCACGAAAGCGTAACTCAGCCCAGGATATCGAGGATCGGGGCGCCGTGGTCGATGTCCAGGCGTTTGCGACCGGGAATCTCAAGCCGTCGCGAATCGAGTCCCAACTGGTGCAGGATTGTGGCGTGGATATCGGTCACATAGTGGCGATTTTCGACGGCGTGAAATCCGATCTCATCGGTCGCTCCGTGCACGACTCCGCCACGGATACCCCCGCCTGCCATCCAGACGGAGAAGCCGAAGATATGGTGATCACGGCCGTCTGAGCCCTGGGTTCCAGGCGTGCGACCGAACTCACTGGCGAAGATCACAATTGTGGAATCCAGCAGGCCTCGCTGTTTCAAATCTTTCAGCAGACCGGCGATCGGTTTGTCCACGGCCTTAAAGTTCTTTTCGTGGTTTGCCTTCAAGCCGCCATGTGCATCCCATGCACCTGCGCCGCCAGCGCCGTGCTGCACCTGAATGAAGCGAACGCCGCGTTCGATGAAGCGGCGAGTCGCCAGCATCTGCATACCGAAGTCACGAGTCTCCGGGCTGTCGAGACCGTACATTTCCTGAACAGATTTTGTTTCGGAGTCCAGCAGCAGAGCATCCGGCACGGACGTCTGCATGCGAAACGCCAGTTCATACGCTTTGATGCGAGCGCTGAGAGCCGGGTCGTTGGGATACTGATCTGCCTTGAGCCGATTCAGGCGTCCCACAAGGTCAAAGCCGATCTTTTGTTCTTCTGCGGAAATACCGGACGTCGGTTTTCCAAAGTCGAGCGGATTGTTGGGGTCAATCCGGATGGGAACCGCATCGTGGGCCGGGCCCAGATAATGTCCGTCTCGCGCGTTCCAGTACTCACGGTTGCCCATGGAAATGAACTGCGGCAGATTGTCGTTCAGGCTGCCGAGCCCATAATGAACCCAGGCGCCAAGTGTCGGGAATTCGCCGTCGAGCATATGGCGGCCCGAATGAAACTGGGTCTGAGCGCCATGATTGTCGTCGGTGGTATACATCGAACGCACAACAGCGATGTCATCCGCGCAGCCGCCGATATGCGGAACCCAGTCGCTCATGTCGATCCCGGCCTGGCCGTACTTTCTAAATCCGACCTGCAGCGGGTAAAGTTTGTTTCGCTGCTGTCCGTTGGCATCGTTGATCACGGTCACGCGCGCCAGTTTCAGTTTCTCGGGATTTTGTACGTCCGCATAAGGGGTCTCGTTGATCGACTTGCCGGCGTACTTTGTCAGTTCAGGTTTTGGATCGAACGATTCGGCCTGAGAGACGCCACCATTCATGAACAGCCATACGACACTCTTGGCTTTGGGCGTCGTGTGAGGGCGACCATCGGGCGGCTGCCAGTCGGCAACAGCATCGGCGCGCAGAATTCCCTCCTGAGCCAGCATGGCTCCCATCGCAAGACCGGAAAATCCCATGCGCGTGCTGGTCAGGAAGGAACGCCGGGAGGCGCGGTCCTGGGGCACGTTCCAGTCAACCGGTCGTTTGCGGGACATCGGCAATCTCCTTAACGAACTAATAAATTGGGGCCGGCAGGATGCGGTGGGCGGAACAATACACTTTTTCACGCGGGATGATGACGGGCAAGTTTCAGAAGGCAGTTTGAAAGGAATTTTGTCTAATTGAGGCTCACGCTGACAAGCCGAGGTAGCCATTCTTCTCCCCCCGTACGCATGCTCGCAGCAGGATTGAGCGACCTCATTTGGAGGGCCGTGAAGCTGGGCGAGAGCTTCCGAAAGTCGTCAATTTGACCTTTCTGCGGTTCAGGAGGCCGAAAATCCGGCGCAGGTCTGCCTGGAGTGCGCAATTCGCCGCATCTGCCGCTTGAATCGGCGAACGTTGAGTGGCAGAATCCACGAGTTCCGGAAGCAGAGACATTCTCATCTCCGGATCAGCCACAGCAGGGAGTCTGGTCAGCCGTTTCCTTCTGCCGCACTTGACGGCACTTGACCGGCCAATGTTTCACGGACGGAGTCCAACAGGGTCTGCACATTCCATTTTGAAGAGTCTGAGGGCGACGATGAAGTTTCTTGAGGGACATACGGTCGGCATCGATTTGGGAACCACCTACAGCGCCATTGCGATGCTGGACCATGATGGTAATCCCAAAGTCCTGCAGAACGCTGATGGTCGCGATATTACGCCTTCCGTCGTATTGCTCGATGAAGATCGCGTTGTCGTCGGACCATCATTTGAACGAATCTCTGTTGCCAATCCCGAGTCGATCGTCGAAGCGATCAAGCGTGAAATGGGCAACAAGAACTACTATGTAGTCTATCAGAACAAGAAACTGACCCCGGAATTTATCTCTGCCCTCATCCTGAAAAAGATGAAGCAGGACGCCGAAAAAGTGATCGGCCCAATCGCCAACGCGGTGATTACAGTTCCTTATTATTTCAATGACGTACGACGCAAGGCAACTCAAGACGCCGGTCGTATCGCCGGTTTGAATGTCATTGACATCATCAATGAACCCACTGCGGCGACTCTGGCTTATGCCTGGAGCAGAGGTGAACTGGGACGTGCAGATATCAAGGCTGAAGAGCGCACCATTCTTGTTTACGACCTTGGGGGCGGAACGTTCGACGTGACTGTCGTGCGATACACGCCGACCAGTTTCCGAGTTCTCGCGACAGACGGGGACGTGATGCTGGGTGGTCTCGACTGGAGTAAGCGACTTTCCGATCATCTTGTGGAACAGTTCAAACGCAAGTTTGGAGTTGACCCAAGCGAAGATCCTGAAACGATGCTGACATTTCATCAGGAAGCAGAAGACGCAAAACGCGATTTGAGCACAAAAACTCAGGTTCCGATCAGCGTCTACTACAAGGGTAACACTCTTTCCGTCTCGCTGTCTCGGACGGAATACGAACGCATGACGGCTGACCTGCTGCAGCGAACCAAGGATACGACCGAACTGGTACTTCAGCAGTCGGGTGTGGCCGTGGGAACACTGGACGAACTGGTGCTTGTTGGTGGTTCAACTTACATGCCTGTGGTTGAGCAGATGTTGCGGGAAGTCTGTCAGCGAGAACCTTCACGTGCGCTGGCTCCGGAACGAGCGGTTGCTGAAGGGGCCGCCATTCATGCGGCCATTCTGCAGGCCCGTAACGGCGTGAACACCGGGGGAATTGTGGACGTTGTCCAGAAACGATTGAACTCGGTCAAAACCACCGACGTCAATTCGCACTCTCTGGGCATTAAGATCAGCGATCCAAAAGACAAGAGTCGCAAGATCAACCACATCATGATTCCAAAGAACTCCCCGCTGCCAGTCAGTGTGAAGCAGCGATTTGGAACCAACAGCGACGGACAGAATCGAGTCCATGTGGAAATTCTGGAAGGCGATGCGACCGATCCAGCAGCATGTGAACTGATTGGTGATTTCCGAATCACCAATCTGCCGCAGAGTCTGCCAAAGGGTTCACCGATCGAAATCACGTACTCCTACGACGGATCCGGTCGTATCAGTGCCACCGCGAAGGAACTGACGGGCAACAGCGCTGCGAGTGCGGAAATTGTTCGCGACAGCGGCCTGAACGAAGGTCAGATCACGGATGCATTCGCAAGATTGCAGTCCGAGTACGACGTCGAGTAATCATCGTCGTCTAAACAAGTTGGCAAACAGTCCGGCAGCGATCAAACGCTGCCGGATTTTTTTGCGATGTGAAGTGGGTTCTCAGGCTGGAGCACCGGTTGCAGGGCGACCGGTTGTCGGCCGCGCGGGGACCGGGCAGCAGTCAATCGGGCACACATCATGATTGGCCTGAAACTGGCCAACGCATTCTCGCGGACCGCCCTGGAGTCGTTCCTGAATCAGTTTGCGGATCATGCGGATGAACTGAGGATAATTGCCCGGAGTGCCAGCACGCACCATGCGAATACTGTGTTCAGTGCAGAACCGCTGGGCCTCGTCATCCAGATCGTAAAGCACTTCCATATGGTCGGACAGGAACCCGATCGGTGAGATTACGACGTCCTCAATGCCAGCCGCTTTCAGTTCTTGAAGGTAGACGAGAATATCGGGTTCCAGCCACGGATCTTCCGGACGTCCGCTGCGGCTTTGATAAACCAGTTTGTACTGCAGCGAAGGGATATTCAGTTTTTCGGCAACGAGCCGACAGGATTCTTTTAGCTGCTTTTCGTAGTCGGAAGTGCGAGCCATGCTCATGGGAATACTGTGAGCTGTGAAAGCCACATGAACATCTCGGCGGGCGTCCGCCGGGAACTGGTCCATCGCCTTTCCCACCTGTTCTGCCAGCACTTCAATGAAGTCCGGGTGATTGTAAAACACCCGAATCTTGTCAATCTGCATGCTGCCCGCTTCCGGCTGCTGAAGGGCTGCAGCAATATTTTCGCGATACTGGCGGCAGCCGGAATAGCAACTGAAGCCTGACGTGACATACGTCAGAACTCGCTGCACTCCGTCACGCTGCATCTGCAGGATTGTTTCATTCAGGAACGGGTCCCAGTTGCGGTTTCCCCAGTAGACCGGCAAAAGAATTCCATTGGCCTCCAGTTCCATTCGCAGAGCCACAATGAGGTCGCGACATTGCTGATTGATCGGACTGACGCCACCAAAATGGTAATAGTGCTCCGCCACCTCCAGCAGACGTTCACGAGGCACCGGTTTGCCTCGCAAAACGTTTTCAAGAAACGGAATCACGTCCTCGGGTTTTTCAGGACCACCGAAAGACAGCACAAGGATTGCATCGTAGTTGCTGGTAGCAGATGTCACTTTAACACTCTTTTCGTTAGGATTACACGCCAGCCCCGGGAAGCGCCGGCCGTGGTGAACGAGGTCGGATGGTACGAGCGAACGCCTCCATGTGCCGGAAGTTGTCGCAGAAAGTAGTGTATCGCAGTGACTGGCGAATATCGGACGTCAGCGCCTGGCCTCCCACTACGATTGCACAGCCAAAGCTGGTGGCTGTATCGAACAGCACATTGAAGTTTGCGATAAATCGTTCGGTGTCTCGAATGGATGTGACACTGATCCACATCAGCTGAGGCTTATCGTTTTCGATGGCCTTGCGAAGCGATTCAAACGGAAGCATGTGGCCCAGAGATGTCGCCAGCCAGCCAGCATCGCGGAGCACAATCTCCGCCATGTTTGCTGCCAGAGTATACGGATCGCCATCCAGAGTCCCGCCGATTGCCACTGGGCCATCGGCCGGACCCATCCCTACCGCGCGACGCAGTTCATGAATCACACGACTGCAAAGTTCGCAGGCTCGCCGTTCCTGATAAACCTCCATATCGCCGCAACGCCAGAGTTCACCAATCCGGTGAAACACCGGAGAAATCACAAGGTCGCAGATGCTGGCAACACTCATCCCGCCCAGAAACAGGTCCAGAATAATTCGCTTCGCTGTGACTTCGCTTCCCGCGGACATGGCCTGCATGAACTCAGCCTGAGCCATATCTTCCGCTGGCATCGTTCGCCCGGTTTCGGGCGGCAGGCCAATAATCTCCGGATGAGCCAGGCCTTTGCCTTCCTCCCGGATATAACGCAGTACCGCATCGAGCTGCAGGCGTCGGTGTCCACCGCCGGTTTTCTCTGCCGGAATAATTCCTTTATCAACCCAGCGTTTCAACGACGATTCACTGACTCCGATCGCAATGGCGACTTCTTTGGGTGAAAAGAATTGACTCACAGTTGTGGCTCACTAGTTAGTTGCCGATGACACGAAACCGCCTGGCCCGTTCACAATGCGTACCAGCGGAGGGTTGTAGGCCGTTCGTCTGAATTGGCCAAAGTTCCTGTGCACGATTTGAACGATTTTCTGTGGAATGCGAGTGGCCACGTGGGAAAAAGCCTCTAGAACAGACAAAGTCGGACCGTGCCGAAGAACGTTTTGCGGTCTCGACCCCCTTCCCCTTACGATTTCTCCAGGGCCGCAACAGAATGAAAATTGCAATTGTCGGAGGCGGCATTTCTGGTCTGAGCTGTGCGTGGCTGCTGCATAAAAAATATGACATCGCATTGTTTGAGTCAGAACGGCGGCCCGGCGGACACAGCAACACGATGGAGTTCGAACGGGACGGGCGCGACTATCGGATTGATACGGGGTTCATTGTTTACAATGACCGAACCTATCCCAACTTTATGCGACTGTTGAAGCAGCTTGACATCGAAGGTACTCCGACGGAAATGAGTTTTGCTGTTCGTTGTGACCGGACGGGCATTGAGTACTCCGGTTCCGGGCTCGGAGGAGTTTTCGCTCAGAAGCGGAACCTGCTCATGCCTTCGTTTCTGCGGATGGTGATCGACATTCTTCGATTCAATCGTCAGGGGATAAGCGATGCGGATGTCGTGTCGGGTTCCGTGACGGTTGGCGAGTATCTGACGAAAAACGGTTATAGTCGCCGCTTTGCCGAGCACTATCTGTTGCCAATGGGGGCCTCAATCTGGTCATGTCCGACCGGAACATTTGCCGACTTTCCGATTCAGTTTATTCTGCAGTTTTATCGCAATCATGGACTGCTGAGTCTGACAAATCGCCCGCAGTGGTACACCATCCCCGGGGGCTCGCGGAAGTATGTCGACAAGCTGACGTCAGCCTTTACTGACCGAATCGTCGCTGGCAGCCCGGTGCGACGAGTTGCACGTGACAGTGATGGCGTTACAGTGACGACCGATCAGGGCGAGTCGCGTTTTGATGAAGTGATTTTTGCCTGCCACAGCGATCAGGCTCTTTCGCTTCTGCAGGATTCAACGTGTCTGGAATCGTCAGTGCTGTCTGCATTTCCTTACGAGCAGAACGAAGCCATTCTTCATACCGACAGTTCTGTCCTGCCAAGATGTCGAAATGCGTGGTCCGCATGGAACTATCGAATCGATCGGCAGCCGTCAGCTCGAGCCACGATCACTTACAATATGAACATTCTTCAGCATATTGAATCGCAGCACACGTTCTGCGTGACGCTGAATGATGCGGATCAGATTGATCCGCAGAAAATTGTTTCCCGCCATCAGTATTCGCATCCGCTTTTTACGGTCGAACGTGAATCCATGCAGCGACAGCACCATCGACTGATTCGCAGCAATCGCACTTCGTTCTGCGGAGCCTATTGGGGCAACGGATTTCATGAAGACGGCGTCAACAGCGCGCTGGCCGTCTGCCGTCGGTTTGGAATTGACGGATTTGACAGTTCCGGAGAAGCGACAAGTGACGCCATTGACTCCGTGGCGGACCGACAGTCTCTGACGGGAGTCGGTTGTGCATAGCTGTCTCTATTCAGGTGTTGTTCGGCATCGGCGATTTGAGCCGTCGATCAATGAATTCGCTTATTCCCTGTTTCAGATGTATCTGGATCTGGCCGAGTTGCCGCAGTTGTTTGATCCGTTCCTGCTCTGGTCGGCTCGTCGTCCGGCGCTAGCCTGGTTTCGTCGCGAAGATCACCTGGGTGATCCGGCCGAACCGCTGGATGTAAGCGTCAGAAATGAAGTCGAAAAGCAGACAGGAGTTCGTCCGGATGGGCCAGTTCGGCTGCTGACGAATCTTCGCTATTTTGGTTTCGTAATGAATCCTGTCAGCTACTACTACTGCTTCAACGCGTCCACCGGTCGACTGCGGACAGTTCTGGCTGAAGTTCATAACACGCCGTGGGGCGAGCGGCACTGTTACTTGGTGGAATCGCCGGTCAGTGATTCTCGAGGATCAGTGCATGCTGTCTGGAACGACAAGAACTTTCATGTGTCGCCGTTCATGAATATGGACATGCGCTACCGCTGGATGATGACGGAGCCTGGCGAACGACTGGCCATTCATATCGAAAATCATGTGGGACGATCGGACGCAAACGGTGAGTTGCCTGCTGGCCCGATGTCGGCTTCCGGAAAATCACAGCCACCGTTCGATGTCACTCTGTCTTTGAAGCGGCAGGAGTTGACGGCGGCCAATCTTCGTCGCGCTTTGCTGCGTCATCCGTGTATGACGGCCAGTATCGCGACCGGAATTTATTGGCAGGCTTTGCGGTTGTGGTGGAAAAAAGTGCCCTTCGTGCCTCATCCGGGGCAAGCATCAGGACCTGCGGGCACTCGCTCTTCTTCGGCCGTGATGTCTGATTCGCCGTAAGTGGCAAAGTGTTTTCACCTTATGTTTTCATGTGTCAGACACCATCTTTTCATAACTTTGATCATGGAATGAATTCATGTCAGCTCCTCCGGAAAAGCTCTCCCCGTTCGCGTGTGACAGAGCCATGCAGTCGTCGACCAGACAGGTCGGGGGCGTCGTCCGCGGAAGTGGCGACGAGAATGCCAGCGTTCACGGTGAGGCCACTGTCGGTGCTGCAGCGGTCGATTCGCAGGACAAACCCAATCGATCGTGGCTGTGTCTTTTTGAACGCTTCTGTCGCCATTTGTTGCGGAAAAATCTGCAGCACATTGCCCTTGGTGAAGTGGTCATCGAACACGGTGAAAAATCTGAGAGATTTGGTAATCTGGAAACGACCGAACTGATGGGCCATGTGCATGTTCATTCGCCAAAGTTTTATCGGCGGACTGTGACTGGCGGAGCGCTCGGTTCGGCCGAATCTTATCTTGAAGGCGAATGGGATTCTGATGATCTGACCGATCTTTTCTGCGTGTTGCTTCGGAACGAGCAGGCTCTTCAGAGTTTTCGATCGCCGATGTTTTCTGTTTCGGGCCTGGTCAGTCGGTTTGAACATTTTCGGAATCGCAATTCGCGCCATGGAAGTCGCCGCAATATCCACGAACACTATGACCTTGGCAACGCGTTCTTCTCGTTGTTTCTTGATCCGACGATGATATATTCGTCGGCTCTGTTTCCGAGTGAGCAGACGTCTCTGGAAGATGCGTCGATCGAGAAAGTGGATCGCGTCTGCCGTACACTGCAACTGAAGCCGCAGGACCATGTCATCGAAATTGGCACCGGGTGGGGCACGTTTGCCATTCACGCAGCCAGCCGATACGGGTGCAAAGTGACGACGACGACAATCTCGGAAGAACAGTTTCGCCTTGCGACTTTGCGAATCGCCGATCTCGGGTTGTCGGACCGAATTACTGTCCTCCAAAGCGACTATCGAGACCTGACTGGGAAATACGACAAGCTGGTCTCAATAGAAATGATTGAGGCGGTTGGTCAGCAGTACCTGCCGGAATATTTTGCGACGTGTGATCGCCTGTTGAAAAACGACGGAGCAATGGTGATACAGGCGATCACGATGCCGGAGCAGCGATACGCGCGATACAAAAACTCGGTCGATTTTATTCAGAAGTATATTTTTCCGGGCGGTTTTCTGCCGTCGATTTTGGCCATGCAAAGTTGTGTGGCGACGAATTCCTCCCTTCGCATGCTGGGCCTGCACGAATTTGGTCTGCACTACGCGCGAACGCTGCGGCTGTGGAACGAGCGATTTCATGAGCGGCTTGACGACGTCAGGGCTCAGGGATTCAATGACCGGTTTATCCGCATGTGGCGATATTACCTGTGCTACTGCGAAGCCGCGTTTCTTGAACGTGCCATTGGTGTCGTGCAGGTATTGTGGGCCAAGCCGGGATCATCGCTGGGAACTGTCGGCAGCGGAGAATAAGAGTGTCCCGACGGGAATCTCAGGCGAGGAACGCGGGCGGAATTCGGATCTTTTGAAACCTGGCAGGAAGGAAATCGAAGATGACACTTCTACATTTGGCCGCACCACTGATTGGGCTTGCGGAAAATGGTACACTTCCGGACGCTCTGGTGCGTATCGGCATTCGCAGTCTGCTCAAAGCACGACTCAAGGAACTGCAACAGGTTTCTCTGGAAGAGAACGGGCGGCAGTTTCGAAACTTTTTGAACGAGATGGCTCGCGGGCCGATCGCCTGTGTCCCTGAAAAGGCTAATGAACAGCACTATGAGGTTCCGGCTGAGTTCTTCGCAAAGGTGCTCGGCAGTCATCGCAAATACAGTTGCTGTTACTGGACCAGCGACACTCTTGTGCTGGATCAGGCAGAAGCCGAAGCGCTGCGTCTCACGTGCGAACATGCTGATCTTCGGGATGGGCAGACCATCCTTGAGCTCGGATGTGGATGGGGTTCACTCAGCCTGTGGATGGCCGAGCGGTATCCGCGTTCCACCATTCTTGCAGTCTCGAATTCTTCCTCGCAGCGAGAATACATCATCTCGGAAGCCGCCAGACGAGGCTTAATCAATCTGCAGGTCCAGACATGCGACATTAATCAGTTCAGCCCCGAGCGGCGGTTCGACCGAGTTGTGTCGGTCGAAATGTTTGAGCACGTTCGTAATCATCCATTGCTGATGCAGCGAATCAGTTCATGGCTTAACCCGACCGGAAAACTGTTTGTTCATATTTTCTGTCATCATCGATTCGCTTATCCGTTTGAAGATACCGGGAACGCCAGCTGGATGGCCCGTTACTTTTTCTCGGGCGGCATCATGCCCAGTCAGAATCTTCTGCTGAATTATCAGACGCATTTGCAGCTGGAAAATCAGTGGTGCTGGGATGGTACGCACTACGAAAAAACCAGCAACGCCTGGCTGCAGTTGATGGATCAGAATGCAGCCGCTGTAGAAAGTGTTTTGAAAGCGACGTACGGTCGCGACTGGCGAATCTGGCAATATCGCTGGAGAATGTTCTTCATGGCTTGCGCAGAACTGTTTGGCTTCCAGCAGGGTCGCGAATGGTTTGTGTCTCATTATCTGTTTCAGCAGCGAGGTTAACGGGTGTCGACGCTTCTCGTGAGTTCGCTGGGATTAGCTCTCGGCTATGTTTTTCTGGTCTGGCTGCTGAGCCTGCTGCTGGGGCGTGTCTGCATTATTGATGCCTTCTGGGGGCCCGGCTTTGTGCTGCTGGCGACGCTCAGCCATCTGTTGACCTCCGACGGCAACTGGAATCGATCGGAATCCCTGCTGCTGGTTATGGTCGCGATCTGGGGCATTCGGCTGGGGATGCACCTCTCGATTCGAATCTTCAGTGATCCTAAGGAAGACCGGCGTTACTTGGCAATGCGTGAGAAGTATGAGCCAAACTGGTGGCTGAAAAGTCTGGCGATTGTATTCCTGCTGCAGGGTCTGATCATGTGGTTCGTGGCCCTGCCCGTCACGACGGCGTACGCAGGCGACGAACGTTCGGTCATCGCCTGGCTCGGGCCCGTGGGGCTCTTCTTCTGGGGTCTGGGCGTTTTCTTTGAAACCGTTGGCGACTGGCAGCTGGCAAGTTTTCGAGCGAACCCGCGTAACAAAGGACGCGTGTTGAGTTCCGGGTTGTGGGGCCTGACGCGACATCCCAATTACTTTGGTGATTTTGCAGTGTGGTGGGGCCTGTGGCTGTTCAGTTTTGCCAGCAGTGCTCCGCTTTGGACAATCGTGTCTCCGGCCGTCATGAGCCTCTTTCTGATGAAAGTTTCCGGCGTCACATTGCTGGAAAAAGACATTGTCGAACGCCGACCGGGCTACGTGGATTACATTCGATCCACCAATGCATTTTTTCCCGGCCCGAAGCGAACAGCGTGATAAATTCGACCCGCGTTGCGACTTTATCGATGTGAGAATCATGCCCGCGATCTTTGAGTACCACCATTGCGTGACCGCTGAAGAAATTGACGGCCTGGGGCATGTTAACAATATCGAATATCTTCGCTGGCTTCAAAAGGCTGCGGTTGCTCATTCAGCCGCTCAGGGCTGGCCGATGTCGGCGTATTATGAGCTCGGGCTGGGCTGGGTTGTCAGGTCTCATTTTATTGAATACCTCGTCCCTGCGTTTGCGGGCGATGAGGTCGTTGTGCGGACTTGGATTGCCGATTTGAGATTTTAGAATTCACAACGGTGGTTCTACATGATTGCTGCTTGTGTGCGTGGATTGAATCCGGGGCGGGATTGCGGCAGACTGTGAAGCGAGTGCCTTTGTTCTCACGTTCTGTTTGCTGTTTTCCTTCGCCGAGTTTCCTGCCATGAAATTCATTGCCAGACTTTTGGCCGTTGTTTTATTCCTGACCCCCAGTTGTGCGGCGGCCGAGGAAGCCTTTCCTTTGAAGGCTCGCCGCATCCTGTTTCTGGGTGATTCCATCACTCACGCGGGCGAATTTGTTTACATGATCGAAATGCAGTTGCGGCTGCAGTCGGTTGAGCCGATGCCGGAGCTGATCAACGCCGGACTACCGAGCGAAACCTGCACCGGCCTGTCCGAACCCGATCATCCGTTTCCGCGCCCCAATGTCCACGAACGACTGGACCGCGCGCTGGAGGCTGTGAAGCCGGACATTGTCGTCGCCTGCTATGGGATGAATGACGGAATTTATTATCCTTTCAGCGAAGAGCGGTTTCAGAAGTATCAGGAGGGCATAAATCGACTGATCGAAAAAGTCCATGCCGCCGGTGCAAAGCTGGTCCTGCTGACTCCGCCGCCATTCGATGCTCTTCCGCTGAAGACTGCCGGAAAGCTGCTGCCTGAAGGAAGCGAAAAATTTGCCTGGTTCTCCATCTATGAAAAATACGATGAAGTGATTCAGAAGTATGCAAGCTGGGTGGTCGCTCAAAAGGATCGCGTTGAAATGGTTGTCGATCTTCATACGCCGATCGCAGCCTTTTGGCAGCTGCAGCGAAAGAAAGACCCGGCCTTCACGGTGGCCCCGGATGGCGTCCACTGTAACACTGTCGGACACCGCAGCATCGCCGAGCAGGTATTGAAGGCATGGGGCGTCGAATCGTGGATGCCCATCACGGATCAGATGACGGCACTCATCAATCAAAAAGGCAGCGTCCTGCACGACTCGTGGCTCAGTAAGATTGGCCACAAGCGGCCGGGGATGCCCGATGGATTGCCGCTGAAGGAAGCGCAGGCCAAAGCCGCAGAAATTGATCAGCAGCTTCAGCCGCTGATTGAAGAAGCTAGAAAGCCTGTCGTCTCTTCAAGCCCGCGTGAAGACGGTGTCATGCATCAGATCCACTATGCGTCCGTCGCCAGACCGGACGAACTGCGACTTATGGTTGACTACTATTTATGGATTCCCGCGGGTGTTGAACAGTTGCGAGGCGTCATTGTGCATCAGCATGGCTGCGGTGAAGGCGCCTGTCGAGGCGGACAAACAGCGGTCGATGATCTGCACTGGCAGGCTCTGGCTCGTAAGTGGAACTGTGCGCTGATGGGGTCGATGTTGAACGGGATGGCAAAGTGATCGGGCAGGTTCCGGAAAAGCCGGTCGGTCGTTTTGGTCGGCCCTTGTTTCAGACCATGTCGTACCATGACACCCCCGAACTGCCTCTGGCGGAAATGGTCTTCATGGATAACAATCCCACAGCGGGGGAAATCGCAGTCTACAGCGTTCGGACAGTCAACAGCACGGAGCTGACTTCCGAACCGACGGCCAGTGGAAAATAGTCGCTGTGGAAAATCCTGAGTTCCGGATATCGCTGACCTGTTTAATGATCCGCCCGCCGAAGTCGCAGGTGAGTGGGAAGCAGACGAGACTCGGGCTAAAGTTCTGCGATGCGGAATGATCCAGTTTACCGGCGACTTCAGACATCTCTGACGCGACTTGCAGATGCTCATCAGTGCCGCGTTCGCCGATGCGCGGAGGCTGTCAGCACGACCGAGTGCATTCTTGACGGGCGTCGATGCGTCAGCTTTGCCACTAACGATTATCTGGGCCTGACTCGGCACCCGATGGTTCTGCGTGCCTTTGCCGACGCGGCAGCAGGACGAGCGGGTGCGGGAGCCAGTCCGCTGATCTCCGGTCGATCACCGTTTCATGTGCAGCTGGAAGAGACGATTGCCCGGTTCGAATCGACGGAATCAGCGATTCTGTTTCCGTCCGGCTTCGCCGCCAATATGGGGACATTAACGGCCATCGTGGGGCCGAAGGATGCGGTGTTTTGTGACCGTGAAAATCATGCCAGTCTGATTGACGGATGTCGTGCGAGCGCGGGAAAGTTTTTTGTCTACGATCGGACGGATCTGAAGCGGCTGGCGGAAGCGGTCGAACGCCGTCGGGATCAGTTCGACGGAGTATTTCTGGTGACCGATACCGTCTTTAGTATGGACGGCACGCTCGCCAGTCTGCCGCAGCTGTGTGACATTGCAGAGAAGCACAGTGCGACGGTTGTCGTGGACGAAGCCCATGCGACCGGCGTCTTTGGAGCCCTCGGACGAGGCGTCTGTGAGCTGCAGCAGGTGGAGGACCGGGTCGGCTTCAGGATCGGAACGCTCAGTAAAGCTATCGGCGGCCTGGGCGGGTTTGTCGCCGGGTCAGATGTTCTGTGTGAATGGTTGTGGAATACGGCCCGCAGTCAGTTCTTTTCCACAGCGTTGCCCCCTGCAGTTTGTGCGGCTGCAACCGCGGCGATTCAGGTGATCCGAGAAGAGCCCGAACGCCGACAAGTGCTGGCCGAGCGATCAATTTATGCGCGTCAGTTGTTGACAGACTTCGGGTTTGAGCTGATATTTAATTCGCTCAGCCCGGCTTCGAGCCCCATTATTGCCGTGCTGATCGGTGAAGATGATCGGGCCGTTCGAGTCAGCGAACGCATGCTGCAGGAGAATTTCTTTCTGCCTGCTGTAAGGCCGCCGACGGTCGCTGCCGGGACCGCTCGGCTGCGGATGTCAATCTGCTGTGATCATTCGGAAGAGCAAATTCGGGCGGCTGTGTGCCAGCTTCGAGATGTTCTGCAGTCAGAACGGCGATAACGCTGGAATCGGAAGGATGATCCGCATAGCCTCCCGCGAAGACCGGTCGACCTGTTGCAGGCTGACCCGTGTGAAGAAGGGCCGATGGCACGACGAGCCAGTCCCGGATTTATCAGGCGTACTTCATGAAAACCCGTCCGGGCAGACGACCCCGGATTGCGATACATGCACCGATGACTTCTTCCGAACCTGTCGCTCGACTACTCACTCCGGAACTTATCGATCCGAATCTGCGATCGCGCGCCGCTGGTCGTTCTGGGTTTGAAGACGAGTATCCTTTCACCTCGCGGTGGTTTGAAGCGGACGGCCATGTGCAGCATTATATTGACGAAGGGCAAGGACCTGTCCTGCTGATGGTCCACGGCAATCCGACATGGTCGTTTGCCTGGCGTCGACTGGTCCGGGACCTGAGCCGTGATCACCGCGTGATCGCCATCGATCATCTGGGCTGTGGTTTTTCTGAAAAGCCGCAGGACCGCAACGTCTACACACTCGACGGGCATATTCAGCGGCTGTCCGCACTTGTCCGGCTTCTGAATCTGCAGCAGGTGACTCTGTTCGGCCACGACTGGGGTGGAGCCATTGGAATGGGCTGTGCCGGACGCATGTCCGATCGCTTCCGCCGCTTTGTGCTGATGAACACGGGCGCTTTCCTGAGCCTGGCTATTCCGTTTCGAATCGCGCTGTGCCGAATTCCGCTGCTTGGAATTCTGGGCGACCGGGGATTCAATCTGTTTGCTCGTGCCGCGTTGACCATGGCCGTTGAAAAGCCGCTGACTCCCGCCGCACGAGCTGGATTTATTGCTCCTTATGATTCGTGGGCCAATCGTGTGGCGGTCCATGAATTCGTGCAGGACATCCCGCTCAATCCTGCGCATCGCAGTTACCAGACACTGACAGAAGTGGACCAGTCGCTCAGCAAGTTTGCAAAACATCCCATGCAGCTGATCTGGGGCATGAAGGACTGGTGCTTCACTCCGAAGAATTTTTTGAACGAGTTCCGTCGCAGATTCCCCGACGCGCAGACTCTGGAACTGCCGCAGGCCGGTCATTATGTGTTCGAAGATGCGTCGGACCAGGTGATTCAGCAGGCTCGAACTTTTCTGCAGCACAACAGCATCGACTGATCACCGTGCCGCTTCGCACGACTGCAGTTCTCGAATGGTAAGCAGGCTCAGGCTGGGGTGCGTGACAAACAGCAATCTGTCGAAAAGGGTTTTATCTCGCCCCGTGCCAGCTCGCCTGGCAGGAGCGCAAGATTTGTAATTAGCCACCTTGAACGAACACAAAGCCGCCCCGGTTGGCTCGCCCAACCGGAACGGAAAGTTTAGCACTTGTAAGGCGAGCGGCAGAATTCTGCTTACCCGCAACACCGTGGGCTAGTGCCCTGCGGCTGATGAAATTAGCCGCCACGCGTTAGCGTTCGGTTGTTCGGCTCGTCGTTTCTTATCTGCCGCTCGCCGAAAGGCTGCTTTCTCGCTGGAAACAACACCTGCGATAAAATCACAGCTCCGTCGTGCTGTGCGGTTCATCGCCTCACTCTGCAGCACATCCTGACGCGCAGGTGCCAGGTTTTTCGGAATGGGATATGCAGCGTTGATTTTGGGAAGAAACGTCCAGAAACAAAAGCTGGCGGAAAACTGTGCTCGCTTGAATACACAGCAGGGGGCGTTACAACGGAACGTCATTGGCTGCACTTTTCGTTTTCGTTGCCTCGGGATAAAGACGAGTGTTACAGTCTTTAAGTTTTTGCGTTGGCTGGTACTTTTCGGCCTGGAGTCCTGCATGCGTTTTTGTTTTTTCCCCCTGATTCTTGTCTGCTGCTGGCCAACGGCCGTTGTGGCTCAACTTCCGAACATCGTCGTCATCTATGTGGATGATCTCGGTTGTGGAGACGTCGGGTGTTACGGGGCGAAGGCCGTAGCAACGCCTCATATTGATCGCATCGCGCACGAAGGCTGTCTGTTTACTGACGGCCACAGTTCGGCCGCCACATGCACACCGTCGCGTTATTCGCTGCTGACCGGAGAATATGCGTGGCGGCTGAAGGGAACCGGCGTGGCTCCCGGCGATGCAAACGCCATCATTAAACCGGGTCGAGTCACCGTGGCGTCGATGCTTCGTCATGCCGGATATCGATCGGCCGCCATTGGCAAGTGGCATCTGGGACTTGGCGAAGGGCCGATCGACTGGAACAAGCCCATCACCCCGGGACCACTGGAACTTGGCTTTGACGAAAGCTTTATCATTCCGGCCACGGGTGATCGAGTGCCGTGCGTATATGTGGCCAATCACAACGTTGTTGGGTTGGATCCGCGAGATCCGATCACCGTCAGTTTCAAAGGACCGACAGGAGATGAACCGACAGGACTGGATAACCCGGATCTCCTGAAGATGGAATGGGATCACGGCCACAACGCAACCATTGTGAACGGCATCAGTCGGATTGGCTTTATGTCGGGAGGAAAGTCGGCGCGCTGGGTTGACGAAGACATGGCAGATGTCATCACAAAACAGGCGGTCAGTTTTATTGATCGTCACAAGGCCAGCCATCACGATCAGCCGTTCTTTTTGTACTTTAACACGCACGATATTCATGTGCCTCGAGTCCCCCACCAACGCTTCATCGGAGCAACCACCATGGGGCCGCGTGGTGATGTGATTGCCGAACTGGACTGGTCAGTCGGAGAAATTCTCAAGGCTCTGGATCAGCATGACCTTGCGGCAAATACGTTACTGGTTTTCACGAGCGACAATGGTCCTGTTGTGAACGATGGCTACAAAGACCGGGCTGTGGAAGATCTGGGCACGCATAAGCCAGCGGGGCCCTGGCGAGGTGGCAAATACAGTGCCTTTGAAGGCGGAACGCGGGTCCCGTTTCTCGTCCGCTGGCCTCAGAAAATTCATGCCGGAACGACCTCCGACGCGCTGATGTGTCAGATCGATTTTCTGGCGTCGTTTGCAGCGCTGACGGGCGAAGTGCTGCCGCAGGGAGCCGGGCCTGACAGTCTGAATACTCTGCCTGCTCTGATCGGAGCAAATCGCCAGGGGCGCGACCATCTTGTCGAGCAGGCCGGCGCCATTGCTTTGCGAATGGGATCCTGGAAACTGATTGAATCCAGCAAGGGGCCGGCGGTAATTAAGAACGTCAACATTGAAACCGGAAACGCGCCGTCGGTTTCCCTGTATGACCTGAGTTCCGATCCGGGTGAGCTGACAAACGTGGCCGAACAGAATGAAACAAAAGTTCTGGAGATGGTCACACTGCTGCAGCGTATTCGTCAGCAGGGGACGCCTCGGTAATGATGACAGGTTATGAAAACTGTGTGCTGGAACCGCCCCTTTCCGAGTGGTCGGCTGCGCTGGCCACGCTTTCGGAGACTCGCCTGCAGTCGCTGCGCGCGGCTGCGCGACGCCGACTGGTTCAAGCGGCGCACGAATATCGACAGCGACTTGCCGACGTGGGCCGCAGCGCCGGGCTGCTGTCTGAGTCGACAGAACTGCTGACCGGCGATGCCGACACCGCGCCGATTGTGATGACCGGCCATCAGCCGGTGATTTTTCATTCGGGCCTGACGTTCAAGTATGGGATCACGGAAGAGTTTGCGGGCGATCAGAAGGCGATTGCCGTCGCGGTCGTGATTGATACTGATGAAGGGGAAGCCGGTGCGTTTGCATGGCCCGAGGCGGCGCCGGACGCACAGGTTTCCATTGCCAGTGCAAGTTTTTGTGAGTCACTGAGTTTGTACATGCGGAGTTTGAAGAAGTCGGCCCCTGAGGTTCAGTTGGAAGGTCTGCGCGTGACCGAAGGCCTGCGGGGCAGTGGCTGTGTCGATGCGGCGGCTGCCTTTGAGACCGTCGCTCAGCAGTATACGGCGATTGAGACGGATTCCATGATGGAGTCGAACCTGATCGTTCGATGGCACGCGGGAATTGGTCACCGAATGCTGGAAGTGCCGTTATCCGTCATTTGCAGTTTTCCGGAAGTCGTGCAGTTCTTTGCGGAAATTCTGACGCGGCCATTTGAGTTTGCGGATTGCTACAACGCAACACTCAATGCATTTCGGTCAGAGCAGAAAATTCGCAACGATGCCAATCCATTTCCCAATTTGCAGCGTGAGTCGGCGCGGTGTGAGCTTCCGTTCTGGCTGGTCGATCCTGTCGCTGGAACGCGCAGCGTTGTTGGCATTCGAAAGGACGGCTTCGAACGATTTCTGGAAACAGCGGAAGGCGTGCGAATGGAATTGTTGCCAGACAATGAGGCCGCGGCGATCTTTTCTCTGCTGGTTGGCGGTAAGTCTCTGGTTCCCCGCGGCGCATTGATTACTGCCACGCTGCGGCTGCTGTTCAGTGATCTGTTTGTGCATGGGACCGGTGGCGGACGATATGATCGCTACACGGACGTGCTCATTCGTACCTGGTGGAAGGTCGAGCCAACACCGTTTGCCGTGGCCAGCGCATCCCGCTACCTGTTCGACGAACAGCGTCACGATCTGACGCAGCTGCAGAAAATTTCTGAACAGCTGCGAGAACTGCAGTTCAATCCTCAGCGATATCTGGGCACCGGACTCTTTTCTGCAGCAACGGAAGAGCTGTTGCATCGCCATCTGGCGGCAAAGGAAGACGCCGTGAGCCGCTTGAAGCGGGCTCGCGAGACCGGCCAGTCGGCACAGGAGATCGGCGGGGAAATTCAAGCTCTGGGCGACATGATCAAGGAGACTGTGGCTCAGGAATTTGAGCCTCGCCTGGCACGTCTTCGAGACTTGTCGCCAGGCACCCTCAGCGCATGGACCAGCCGGACCTGGCCGTGGATGTTTTTCTCCAGGCCAGCTCCGTCCGGCCCTGTCGCGCCTGAGATGTGAACCAGCCGCGGCCTCGTGGATTTGGTCGACGTTCTGAAGGTTTTGGCTCTGTATGAGTAATTTCCCTGATGGGCAACTTCAGGGAACCTTTTCGAGGAGTCGTTGCAGCTGTTCGGATCGTAGATCGCGGCCAGTTCGTTCCGTTCCGACTCGTCGCCCGTTGCCAGTCCTTTCCGCTCACGGTCCAGATCGGCATTTTCTGTGTCGGCTTGAGAGCTGACGGAGACGTATTCGCCGGCCGCCATCGATCGACATCCTCCACACGTGGACCTCACAGTTCGCATTCGTGGAGGGCAGCGCAATCGGGATCCAGACAGCCAAAGCCGCACCAATAACGCTTCGCAGTAGGCATTGGACCGCGGACGTGGTACCCTTGGCCGGGCGGCAAGGGGTCTCAATGGGACGTCCTGCCGCAGAAACAGATCGAATTCGCCGGACGACTATGTAAAGAGCAAGCTGAATGTGTCAGCCTGCTTGTTATCGAGTAAGCCGACGTGCTGGAACACCTCAGGGCGTTTCGCCACGTCGGCTTTTTTCGTTTCCTGTCGCATCCGAGTGGCACCGCTGATTGAAGGAGCATAGCCCCCTTCCGGAACAGGAATATTTGTGACAATCAATTCAACACCCACCAAACAAACTGCTGCTGGACGTTCGAGTCGGGAGCGTGATGACCCGTCGTGGACTGCGGTGTGGCATTCGCTTCCGCTGGCCGAGGCCTTCGAGCAGCTCCAATCTGATTCTTCACGGGGGCTCACTCAAGCCGAGGCGTCCCACAGGCTCGAGAAGTTTGGCCCCAATGCGTTAGCTGCGGCACAACAGCGCTCGACACTTTCCATCTTTCTGGCACAGTTCAAGAGCCTCCTTGTTGCCTTACTGGCGGGTGCTACGGTGATCGCTTTTGCCCTTGGCGACAGCATTGAGGCCGTTGCGATTCTGATTGTCATCGTCCTCAACGCCGGTATCGGGTTCTTCACCGAATGGAAGGCAGAACAGGCATTGTCCGCTCTTCAACAACAGTCAGTGCGCGTCGCGCATGTGATCCGAGATGGCGTTGAGAGAGAGATTGCAGCGGCTGAGTTAGTGCCGGGCGATGTGATCGTGCTTGCCGCTGGGGCACGAGTTCCTGCTGATGGCCGGATCATCGAGAGCGCTCGCCTGCAGATTGAAGAAGCAGCGCTGACTGGTGAATCGCTCGCGGTGACCAAGTCTTCCGAGCCGTTGGAGGCGAAGGATGTGGCACTCGGTGACCGCCTCAATATGGCGTTTCTCGGGACAACGATTACCGATGGGCGTGGACGCCTGGTGGTGACTTCCACAGGCGCGCAGTCGGAGATGGGTAAGATCGGTGTTCTGATCGATGAAGCGATCACCCGCGCAACTCCACTCGAACAGAAGCTGGCCCGCCTCGGTCGACTGCTTATCCTGACCGTGTTGGCACTGTGCACCGTCATCGTCGTGGCGGGCTGGCTGCGCGGCGTCACCGACCTCTGGCACATGCTGGAGATCGGTCTCTCGCTGGCCATCGCTGCGGTTCCCGAGGGACTGCCGGCAGTCACCTCGATGACGCTGGCACTGGGGATGCAACGCATGGCCCGGATGCGAGCGCTCGTCCGCCGGCTCCCCGCTGTCGAAACGCTCGGCTCGGTGACCGTCATCTGCACCGACAAGACTGGAACATTGACTAAAAACGAGATGACGGTCTGCGTCTACGCTTTAGATCAATCCCGCGTCGAAGTGACCGGCGCTGGCTACGAACCGGTCGGAAAGTTCCGGATTGGTGATCAGCAATTAGAGCCCCTCTCCGACGAACGACTCGCCATGGCGCTGCGTGTGGGGGCCTTATGCAACGATGCCAAAGTCGATCGCAAAGACGGCGTTGACACGGTGTTGGGCGATCCGACCGAGGCGGCGTTGATTGTTGTGGCGGAGAAGGCCGGGATGAAACGCACCGCCATGTCCGAGGAATTTGCCCGCGTCAGCGAAGTACCTTTCGACAGCGTCAGCAAGCGAATGGTCACCGTCCATCGGACTCCACAAGGAGGGACGATTGCGTTCGTGAAAGGCTCGCCAGCGACGATGCTCGCGGCCAGCACAGCGCTGGTTCGGGCCGCCGGCGTCACGCCGCTCACGCCGGAAGAACGCAAACACTGGGAGCAGACGAACGAGGAGTTGGCCAGTGCCGCGCTGCGCGTGCTTGGCCTGGGCTATCGCGACTTGCCAGAGGGCTACACCGAAGAGGATCTCGCGCGCGAGCTGATTTTCGTGGGGCTGGTCGGCATGAGCGACCCCCTTCGCGACGAAGCGAAAGCCGCCATTGCGACCTGTCGTGAGGCGGGCATTCGGACGGTGATGATCACCGGCGACCAGCAGGCAACAGCGGCCGAGATCGCCCGACAGCTGGGACTTGACCACGACATCAAAGGGCGTCCCTTACGCACCGTTCACGGTCGCGAGCTGACAGACCTGGACGCTGAGGGCTGGAAACGGATTGTCGCCGACGCAGCGGTGTTTGCCCGAGTGTCTCCCGAGCACAAGCTGCAGATCGTCGAAGCCCTGCAGCATCAGGGAGAAATTGTCGCTATGACGGGCGACGGAGTGAACGACGCCCCCGCATTGAAGAAGGCCGATATCGGCATTGCCATGGGCATTAAAGGGACGGAGGTTGCCAAGGAGAACGCCGACATGGTCATCACCGACGACAACTTCGCCAGCATCGTCGGCGCAGTCGAGCAGGGGCGAATCATCTACGGCAACATCCTCCGGTTTCTCCACTATCTGCTCTCCTGCAATTTTTCCGAAATCCTCACGGTCTTCCTTGCCCTCATGATCGGTTGGCCGCTACCACTCGTCGCGCTACAAATCTTATGGCTCAATTTAATCACCGACATTTTCCCGGCCTTCGCGCTGGCGCTCGAACCGTCGGCCCCGGACGTGATGAAGCGCTCCCCACGCGACCCGAACGAGTCGCTTCTGAGCCCCAGTTTTGTGGGCCTGATCGTTTGGCAAGGCCTGCTGCTGGCGGGAGTCACGCTCCTCGCCTTCTCAATCGGTTTACGCTGGTACGGGGACGATGGTGACGGTTTGCGTCGCGCCACTACGATAGCGTTCATGACACTGGCCCTGACCCAGGTCTTTCACGCCTTTGATGCACGATCCCAGAAGCGGTCGATATTCACGAGTCGCTTCTTTACGAATGGCTGGCTCTGGGCGGCAGTGGGAATGTGCATAGTTCTCCAGGTTGCGGCGGTTTATGTGCCGCTCCTGCAGAAGGTACTCCAAACGGTCCCGCCGTCGCTTATCGATTGGGGCGTCATCGCTGGCTGCTCGCTGCTGCCCGTGTTCGTGGTGGAGTTGGTCAAGTTGATCCAACGATTTTGGTTCCCATCAGGAAGGACAACCGCTCAATGATGACATCTCTCACCGCCGAAAAGATTCCGTGACGATGAGGCCAAATGGATTGGCGATATACCTGGCATTAAGAAATAGGAGATAGATATGAATTACGTGAGTTTCGTGGGATTGACCCTGTCTGTGATCGGTCTGCTGGGTCTCGGTGTTTCGGGACCCGGTTATCGGTTGGGATTGTGGGAGTACAAGACCGGCATCAGTTTCGTGAAGTCCGCCGGCTATATCAGCGTCACAGCCGTGGTGGTGTGCCTGGCCGGATTGGCACTTTGGCACTGGGAAATTGCTTCGCAAGGAATGACACCCGCGATTATCGGCCTGGTCATCGGCGCTTGTGTTCTCGGTCTGACTCTGAAGTGGAAATACAATCTGGCGAGCGTCCCGTACATCCACGACATCACGACGGACACCGAAAATCCGCCGTTATTCGTGGCTGTCCTGCCGCTCCGCGTAGGCGCTGAAAACCTGGCCGAGTACGGTGGACCGGAACTCGCCCAGCAACAGAAGGACGGCTACCCGGATCTCAAACCAGGCTCAGTGAACAGCCCGCCCGCTGTGGCATTTCCCCGAGCTTTGCAAGCCGCCAGGGACATGGGTTGGAAGATCGTGGACTCCGATCCGAAGTCGTTGCGGATCGAGGCCACCGACACCACCTGGTGGTTTGGTTTCAAAGATGACGTCGTCGTGCGACTGACTCCCTCAACGACGGGGAGTCGCATTGATGTGCGCTCGGTGTCGCGCGTGGGCAAGAGTGATGTCGGCACCAATGCTCGTCGAATCAATGCGTATTTGGAACGAGTGAAGTAGGGGCGATTAAGTCGTTGAGTCAACAAACCACCCATTCGAACCGGATGAGGTACAGGAGCTTTCGGGGGGATTGCCCAGGACGTAAAATCACATTCACTGCCGGTGGTGAGAGTTCATCCAGAATGATGCGATGGGGCTTCGATATAACGGAAATGTGAGGGTTCGCTGGTTCAGGTGTTTTCGGCTTGCTGCGGGAGATCCAATCCTCCGATAGTACCGGAAAAAGTACCCATTCTACAGGAGCAAAAACATGTCGTCCGGAAGTGTTGAAGATCGAATCCCGAAACATTAAACCTCAGCACATTGAGGTTCAATTCATTCCCCGCCTTTCCACGCGACGCAGGGAACAATTGAAGTCTGCGCAACTCCGATCGGCCTCACCGGAACGATCGGCCTCACCGGAACGCACCGTGGCAGCGTCGATTGCCGGCAGAGGTGTGTCGGACCGAATCGGAAAACTGAATTCCACGAAACTACTTCAGTCTGGACAACCGACGCGCGCTGGTCACAGCCGGAAGTCCCATGCAACATGGCCCAACGTTATCAGCGGATGTTCGTCAATGGCCTCTTGATGCTGCCGTTGCTGGCATAGCTGATCAGGGGCTTTTTGATCGCTCTTGACGACCGTTGAATCGGGAGTCCGTTGGATCGCCAGGAGAATGCCGTGAAGACAGCGGAGGGACTCTGTTGCCGGAGTTTCGTAACGCTGCGCCGACTTTGTCATCGTCAGCAACTTTGCAGTCGTCTCTCCGGCGAACCACTGATCCGATACTTGACGCACCGCTTCTTAACAGGAAATCCTCTTGATCTGCGTGGGATTCTTTCGATTGCAGGTGTGTTGCTGAGCTTGAGAGACGGCGAACGACTTTCGGCCGTTTAGGTCCTGTCTCAACGATTCTTTTCAAATCCTGTGGCCACGGACATCGGCAGTGCAAAAACTGAGTGGCTAGCCAATGAACTGTGATTAACTCAACACACTGATTAAAAGGAAGTCTTCGATGTCTCCGATTCTTGCACAACTGTCTATGGACTTTGCGGCGAATTCTGTCGTGCAGTCCATCACTCTGTACCTTTTCTTCGCAGGTATTGTGGGGATGGGGGCAGGGGCCGTTTATTTGTTTTTTGAGCGAAGCAATGTCCCGTCACAGTACAGAAGTGCGGTGACTGTTTCCGGTCTGATTTGTGCCATCGCGTGTTTCCACTACTACAAGATGACCACACAGTACATGACCGGAGAATCCTTTCCGACCGCCCTCCGTTACATTGACTGGCTGTTTACAACACCACTCCTGCTCATCAAGTTTCCAATGCTGCTTCGTCTCGGAAGCAAAGGAAAGAATCTGTTCCGCAATCTTGTGCTGCTCGACATCGGAATGATTGTGACGGCATTCATTGCCGAAACGTCCCCCGTGGGCAGCGGGTCGTGGTGGGGTTTCTTCATTGTCGCCTGCGCCTTTGAACTTGGCATCGTGTCCCTGCTTTATGGTTCGATGAACGATGCCATTAATCGGCAGCCAGCGCCCATTGCCAGTGCGATCCGTACGATGCGACTGTTCATTCTGATTGGATGGGCTGTGTATCCAATCGGATTCCTGATGGCCCTCGGCGGAGCAGGCGAGTACCGCGAGATCGTTTATAACATCTCGGACGTCATAAACAAGGTCGGGTTTGGTCTCGTCGCCCTGCATGGCATTCAGACATTTGTGCGGGCCGAAGTCGTCAGAACTCGCCATCCGGAGCTGGATGTGGAAGAGCCTGCTCTGGCGGCGTCTGCGGGTTGAGGAAACGTTTGAGAACGAGTCCTGTAGCAGAGGAGTGATCTCATGACAGACCGTCGAGGCAAGCTGATCTTCATCTTCGCGCCGCCGGCGACATTGATCCTGCTGTCCGTGATCACTCTTGCTGCGGGCGGGCTTCCAAAATTTATGGCTCCCTGGCCATTTCTGATCGCCATCTGCGCCGTGGGGCTTCCACATGGGGCGATTGATTTCATAGTGTCGCAGCGACTCGACGGGACGTCCGTTGCTGCAACTTTTTTCCGATTCGGCTGGTATCTCGGGGTAATGGCATGCGTCCTTGCTGGCCTCTTTTTCGCCCCGTTGCCAGTGCTAATCGCTTTCGGTCTGCTCAGCGCCTGGCATTTCGGCCGGGCCGATGCGGAAGATCTCGACGACATCTGTCCAGCACGATCTGACAGGTCGATCCCAAAAGCCATCTGGGCATTGGCTCGTGGCTTCATTGTCGTGTTGCTGCCTTTCGTTTGTTTTTTCGAAGGTTCCGTTGAGGTGTTGAATCGTCTGCTCGCATTTTGCGGCAGTGCAGCAGTAAACGCGTCAAGTGAATGGAGGCTGACCATCGCCGCGTTTCTCACAGGGTGTCTAATTCTCGAATTGGCGAGCATCCTGCGAAGCGTCGCAGAAGGAAACAACCGTCGAGCTGGCGTCGAGACGTTCGAACTCATCGCCCTCGCAATCTGCTTTGGGACTCTGCATCCATTGTTTGCTTCCGGAGTTTACTTCCTGACCTGGCACAGCTGGCGTCACCTTCGTCGTCTTAACCGTGTCGTCAATCACGAGGCATCGTGGAGTTTCAACCTGCACAACATTGTCTCCCTTCACCGCGATTCTCTGATCCTGCTGATTCCGACAGTGGTTGCGGTCCCCCTGATTGCGATGCGGCTGGGCGGTGGCATGACCCCATCAAGCGTTTGCCTCTCCAGTCTGTTGGTTTATGTCATTGTCACACTTCCTCATGAAGTGCTTTGTGGACGCCTGTTTGCCTCGCTTTTGCCGGAAGGTTCCGCCCGACGGCATTTGGGGTGGTCGTCCGGCCCGCCGACGAGATCTGTCATAAGCGACTCGGTGCAGGTCGGCTTCGGGAACATCCCTAAATCTAAATCAAGGTAAAGGCTTCATGTCAGACACAATCACGATCATTGGAGCTGGTCCTGGCGGACTGGCTGCGGCGATGCTGCTGGCATCTCAGGGCAGACGCGTTCGAATTTTGGAGCGTCTCCCGCGTGTTGGAGGAAGGTGCTCGGCGATCGAAGAGAACGGTTTCCGGTTTGATCTCGGTCCAACGTTCTTCCTCTACCCGCGGGTGCTGAAGGAAATTTTCGCGTCGGCTGGCTATGACCTGTTCGATGAGGTTCCGATGTCAAAACTGGATCCTCAGTACCGGATCCAGTTTGGGCAGGGAGGTCAGCTCGATGCGACTCCGGACGTTCAGAGGATGGAAGCCGAAATCGCTCGCCTGTCGCCGCATGATGCGGGAGCGTTCACCCGTTTTATGAATGACAATCGGGAGAAGCTGCGGCGGTTTCGCCCAATTCTGGAATCACCGTTTAGCAGTGTTTTCGATCTGCTTCGACCATCGACCCTTAAGGCCGTCCCGTGGCTGCGTCCATGGCATTCCGTCGGCAGCGAACTGCAGAGTTACTTTGCTGACCCGCGGCTCGTTCTTGCCTTTTCTTTTCAGTCAAAATATCTCGGGATGTCGCCGTTTCAGTGTCCCAGCCTCTTCACGATTCTCGCCTTTCTTGAGTACGAATACGGGGTTTATCATCCCACAGGTGGCTGCAGTGCCGTCAGCGAGCGAATGGCTGAGATTGTTCAGGAAATGGGAGTCGAACTGCATCTGAATGAGCCCGTGGAGCAACTCGATTTCGTCGGTCGTCAGATTGTGGGAGTAACTACAAACAGGAGACACTATCCAACCAGCTCTCTGGTGATCAATTCCGATTTTGCCAGAACGATGAAGCGACTTGTACCCGACCATCTTCGAAAAACCTGGTCCGATCGGAAGATCGCAGCGACGAAATTTTCGTGCTCTACATTCATGATGTATCTTGGCGTGGAAGGTGTTTACGATTTGCCCCACCATACGATTCATATAGCCAGCGGCTATCATCGGAATCTTGACGAGATTGAAAATCAGCATGTGCTGTCTGCAGATCCGTCATTCTATGTGCAAAACGCATGCGTGACCGATACGACGCTCGCGCCGCAGGGTCACAGCACTCTTTATGTGCTTGTGCCCGTCACGCATCAGCATCCGAATGTGGACTGGTCGAAAGAGACTCCGGCCTTTCGTGACAATGTAATCCGTCAACTTGAGAAACTGGGCCTCACGGATCTCGAACGGCGAATCCGTTTTGAAAAGATCGTAACCCCCGACGACTGGGACTCCAGTTACGAGGTGCACAACGGAGCCACCTTTAACATGGCTCACAGTTTTCGACAGATGCTGCACAAGCGACCAAACAATCGCTTCGAAGACCTTGACGGTGTGTATCTGGTTGGTGGAGGAACGCATCCCGGCAGCGGCCTGCCTGTCATCTACGAGTCAGCGCGAATTACAAGTCGGCTGATTGCTCAGGACCTTGGCCCGGTTTCCTCGACATCGACAAGACGCTGGACAGCGCCACCATGCGGCGTTAAATAACCACGAAGTGTTGAGTGGGTTTCATTTTGGCGGTGGCGGACGAATTGATGCGACTCCGGATCTGAAACGAATGCATGCGTCGATTGAACGGATCACCGCTGGCATGGGTGGCTCGAAATAGTCCCCAACCAGGTCGAAATCCTGCGATTGACTGCTGGGTGCTTCGTCAGATTGGTCAGAAGCAACTCTTGATTTTAGATTGCAAGACCCGCAACGGCGCAGAGCGAGCCGACAATCACAACAACTGCTCGCGAGACCGCATTTCGAGGTGTCAGCTGATAAAAGTAGATCGCAAGCGCAAGAATAATTGCCGCAACGATGAACTCGATACTCAGCACCCGATTTGTGGCATCTTGCAGAAATCTGATCGCGATGAACATAGTCACGACGATGATCCCATTGATGTACGCTCGCCAAAATCCGAAATCCGATGCGAAAAGGGCTGCGCATGTTGCCAGATGCATCGTGTACGGAAAAAACAACTGACGAAAGACCATCCAGCAACAAATCACCAGCCAAATCAAGCTGCATGCCATGAGGAATAAACGTTCCTCTCGAACGTCAGGTCGGCTTCGTAAAATAATCGCCGTCAAGAATATCTGAGCCCAGGCAGTGCCACCAACGTAGAGAGTTGTCGCGACAATGCAGAGAACGAAACCAGATCTGTTTGAAATCGAAAAACGCGAAGTGTGGATCATTTCAGGCCAATCAAGATCTTTTCGTTCCTGAAGCCTCGCTGACTCGTCTTGAAGTTGCGTGTTTTCATTTTTGAAACCCGAAACGTCAGTGAGGGATGGAGTTTACTGGGCTCTCACAACCCGAAACGTCAGTGAGGGATGGAGTTTTGGCTGGTCGGCAGCGTGCTCTCGAATCCCTCGCTGACGCGTCGGATTTTGATAACCCGGAAAGAACAAAGGTGGTCGCCACATTTCTGTGAAGAAGTGTCCATGCTTCGAAAAGCCATTTACACCGTTCCGCCTGCTCCGCAAAAAAAACCTCGCTCGCGCCGTTCATAGACCCTCCGGTGGAGAATTCAACGGGTAGTTCAGCGAATTCCGATCTGTTTGTCGTGTCAATGACCGGCGCAATATCCATAAACGGAGAGGAGTTTATCGACTGCGGTGTTAGGTATCGTGATCGAACGCGGAGAACGCAATACCCATGGCGAAGCAGCGGGTAGTGGACATTCAAGGTTGTTCTGGCCGCGAACCTCATGGGCCTTAATGTATTTGGGCTGTTGACTTCAAGACAATCAATCAGATGGAAATGATATGAGTCCGGGAAAAGCACGACTGTGGACCGGGATCGGCTGTGTGGGCACACTGGTGACAATAGCCGCAACAATGCTCGCGGCTGATGTTCCGAGTGCGGTGTTTGCAGCAACGGCGAGCGATGGATTTTCGGATTACGTCGCAATCTTTGTGTTCTTCACAGCCGCCGCAGGCGTGCTCCTGCCATTCGATCTCATCGGAGGCATGTTGATCCCGGCGACGTGCGAAAGTCAAACGCCGAAGTTTGGCATGTGGCTCAGACGGTGGATTCGGTCCGTTGGAATCCAGATACTTTTCTACTCGGTGACTTTCTTCTTTTACCTGCAGATTGGGCGAGAAGTTGGGGCGCCATGCCTGATCGCCATGTTCGCCGCGATGCAGATCGCCTTGCTTGCCAGCCAGGAATTGATCTGGCGCACCATGACGGCTCAACGGGCGGGCAACGCAGGTCACGGTGCAACTCTGTTCGTGCCGCATTTCGATCAAAGGTTTACGGGAGGAATCACCGGATTGCCTGGTTTTGAAAGCATTCTGATTCCTGCTGAATGGAGGACGCGTCTAAGACCGTCGAATTTGAATTTGTTGGTCAAGCGTCGACTTGCCGCTCGGGATTCCGGTGGACGACGTCGCGGCATCGTTTGGGCCATGCTTTGGAACGTCACCAGTTTCACGGCGGCGATTCTCCTCAGTGGCGGTGCGATTGTTTCCGTTGCCGACCTCGTCACCGTTTTTCTGTGGTTCCTGTTATTTTCGTTCGTCGGCTTGCTCGTGCTGCCGGCTCTGAACCGAAAGAGCGTGTTCGCGCTGGATCGCTACCTCTCGGCTACAGTCAGCACCGCCGAACTTCAGGAGGCCATTCGAGAAATCGACCAACTGACGGAACAGGATCCGACGCGGACGGCATCAGCGGAATCCGTCTTCCAACCGATCCCCTGTCCGGAACGAAGGTTGCTTTCGCTTGCGAAAGAAGGACCGCAACATGTGCCCGCGTGGAATGTCGCTCGGACGACGCTCTTCCTGAGCTGGGCATTCGGAGGTCCGCTGGCGCGAGCCGTTCACTGCAATGTCGGTCGTCCAGAGCTGTGGGCCATGTTACCGACGGACTGATTTAAGAGTAGTTCTGAGTAGAGCTGATCAGGGGTACGATTTTCCCGTATTCGCATGTTCCTGATCCGGAGTTCGAAGAATTGGCGAACAAAATCCCATGTTGCAGCAGTACCTGTTTTTTGTCAGCACCGCTTTATTGACTGCGCTGAGCCTGTCTCAGGTGCTTGCATCTGATCCGGCGGCTGAACGCGGTTACCGCTTTCTGATCGAAACGGTGTTGATTCCTCCTGACTTCAGCGAATCAACCTTTGACGAGGTTTGGAAAGACTGGCCGGAACCGCTGAAGGTAAAGGCCGCCAATGCCACTCCTGCCGAACGGAGGGCAATGGCTTTCGATCGCTATGGGCTCACGATGCGGGCGGGTGACGATTCCGGAAAACCATTGCAGTACGTGGTGACCTCCGAAGGTCGCTGGTCGATGAATTGTTTCGCGTGTCACGGGGGAACGGTTTATGGAACGCCGATGGCAGGCGCGCCGAATAACCGCTTCGCCCTGCAGTCACTCACAGAAGAAACCTTTCAGACCAAATTGCGACAGGGAAAACCGCCGAGTCGCATGGATCTGGGCGCGATCGCTATTCCTCTGGGAACAACCAACGGGACTACCAACGCGGTGGTGTTTGGCATGGGACTTATGAATGCGCGAGACTCAGATCTAAATCTGGTTTTCGGACCGCCCAAATTCTTCGTGAATCATGACATGGACGCGCCGCCATGGTGGTACTTCCACAAACGACCGACGATGTACATCGACGGGTTCGCGGAGAAGGGGCATCGCGGGCTGATGCAGTTCACCCTGGTCCCGGAAAATGGCCCGGACTTCTACAAGAAACACGAAGACAACTTTCGTGACGTGCTGGCTTATATCACGTCGCTCCGGCCTCCAAAATATCCCGGCCACGTCGACCAGACTGTCGCCAGTCGCGGGAGAGTGTTGTTCGACCAAAGCTGTTCGAAATGTCACGGAACGTACGGCGACGAATGGACGTATCCAAACAGGCGAGTGCCGCTGGACGAAATTGGCACTGATCCCGTGCGACTTACCGCTCTCACAGTAGAAGGCCGAAAGAAGTACGCGGACAGTTGGTTTGCGCATGCGGGAGAAACGGATGCTCAGCAGACACTCGCAGATCCCGATGGATATGTAGCTCCTCCGCTGGACGGGATCTGGGCGAGCGCCCCTTATCTTCACAATGGCAGTGTGCCCACGCTTTGGCATTTGATGCATCCCGACGATCGACCAGTGATCTGGCGTCCTGTCTCCGTCCGGATGGACGAAGGAAAAGTGGGGCTGACAATTGAGGAACCTTCGGAAATGCCCGAGAGTGAGCCGGATTCAGTTCTTCGTCGCAGCTATTTTGACACACAGCAGTTCGGCAAGAGCCGCGCTGGTCACACGTTTCCCGATCAGCTGTCGGAATCAGAAAAGCAGGCAGTGCTGGAATACCTGAAGACGCTGTGATGAGTGAGGAGTGAGTCACTGTCAATTGGCGAATCTCGCCAGTTCCTCAACATCGGACACCACTTCTGACGCCAGTTTTATTCGAAGGATGTCAATCCATGAGAGAAAACATCAGGATGTTTTTGCATCCATTTCTGCAAGGACATTGCATTGCCCAAACAGCTATGAGTGGGCAGGACGTTTTGTGAACCAGAGACAGGAATTCACTGCACCGCGACAAAGCCTGCCTTTCCCTGAATCTCAATAAGACGCAAAATCACTGCAACTCCAACAGAAAACATCGGTTCTGTGCGAAATGAAGCGCGCACGTTAGAAACTCCGAGTGCCACGAACTCAGGTAGTTAACGGAAAGATAAAAACAACGGGAGAACCGTAATAGATCCACAGGTTTGAGACCCGTCCATTGCGGTTCGGCCCAACGGGCCTTGCCACGTCAACCTATGGCAACTCCGGCGTTGCCGGAAACGCCCCAAGGTGCAGCGACCGCAGCACAATTTGCCCGCTAAGGGCAATGCAAAACCGCCTTGCGGGACTGCTTCAGGGTTCATGATTGGACGGGACGCTAACCTAGGGCGACGTTCATCCACGTTCGTGATTGTTTTGCCCCAGGCTGATTTTCATGCGCCTGACAGGTTCAATCGCAACATTGTCACCGTCGATTAGTGGCAACCCATTTTTCACACAAGTGACAACTCGCACTTCATTTCCCGCAGAACCTCCCAAACATCCGTCGACGTAGCCTGACGTGCCTTGCCGCATTGTCATTCTCGCCATCTTCAAATCGAGTGACTTTGCTGGTTAAAACGTCACCATCAAGCCCATAGCAACAGTTTCCACAACCTTGACCGAGTTGAAACTCCGATTGTCCCAAACCATCCGACTCGAATTGCAACCCGAATATCAGCAACCCCGAGGAACGTTAAAAAGCCGCGACTCCCGTGCTTCGCATGCCGTCTGAGTGCCAGTAAGACGCCAAGCCTGCAAGTTGAAAATACGACGTTTCTGTTCTCAACAGCGATGACTAATGACTGGCCGTTTACGCGGCAATTCAACCGGCCAGCCATTCTCAGTTTGGGCGCAGGCCTTTGTCCTCAGTGCGGATTTTCATCGTCCCGCTCAATACCCATTCGGCATGCTCCGCCTGAGGCCCGGTTCCGCTGGGAACCTTGACATGCATATCGGAAAATTCGTAGGTGATCTCGGCGTTCCGACCTGTGAGTCGATCGTACAATCCGATTGCGAGGTCGGGCCAGCTTACTGTTTGTCCAGTCGTCATTTTGAATGTCCATTAGAAGAATAAAAATACAGAGACTTCACATTTAATCATGCAGTCAGCCGCGCGAAGCGGCATGCATAGGAAGTTGAAAATTCGTGTTCATTCGTCCGCTTTATCACTGACAATCAAGGAGATGAATGTCGATGCGAGGGCCACAGCAAAAACTCCGCAGCCTACGGCAAAAATGAGAACATCGCTACTTGCCATTTTGAGAACTCCCCAGCACAAGAGTCCCGAAACTCAGGATCGATGGCACCCACAAACCCACGTACAACCCTTCTTGTTTACTCCCAGTAAACCAAAGTGAGACGGAGAAAAGAAACGAAGCGCCAGCGGCAACGACATAGCCCAGTTTTGCCAACTTTCGTTTATGCATCAACAACCCCTCTGCTTGCACCGACACAACTCACATCACAAAATCGTTCACAACGTTCATGTTTGCCACTCCGCGACGAACGCTGTACGTTAACTCAGGTTCGCCACCATTCCATGATTTGCTTGTAATCGTGTTGAACGCCACGACTCGCCGGTTGCAGAGACAATCCAGAAACATTCTTCATCAAAGTTTCTCGCGTTCGTGCCACACCATCCAGAAGGAACCATTTGAACGATTCGATCGAATGGGAATGCCGCACTTGGCCAAGCGATGGTTCACGGCAGCGACAGAGCGACCGGAAGATCTCCGCGATATGGACAAGCCATATCGAAAAAAAAGACTGATATGTACGAAAAAAGAACAGTGCCGGCTTCCATGAGCGGTGCCGCTTCAGCTCTTTTTCACAAAGCAGAGTTAAGCGTTACCGTGGGCCTGCGGTCTGTTCAATGAGATGAACGTTATGAACGTTTACTGGGTCAGGGTTTCAAGAGAAATGAGTTTCGAGATGAAGAAGTTGACGGTCTTAATCGCGACGGGTTTGCTGGTCGTGGCTGCGTCCGCAGAAGCGGGTTCAAAGTGTAATGGGACAGCAACGACCAGTCGGTCGGTGCGTGGAACACGTGTCATGACGTCATTCGTGGCGCATCCTGCCGACAAGGACATTGTTGACACAGCCGTCGGGGCTGGCTCCTTCAAGACCCTCGTAGCCGCCGTGAAGGCGGCTGGCCTGGTCGAAACATTGAAAGGGGAAGGTCCTTTCACTGTCTTCGCTCCTACCGATGAAGCATTTGCGAAACTGCCGAAGGGCACTGTCGAATCTTTGCTGAAGCCAGAAAACAAGGCAAAGCTGCAGGCAATCCTGACCTATCACGTTGTGTCCGGCAAGGTGATGGCGGCTGACGTTGTGAAAGTGACGGGAGCTGTGTCAGTGCAGGGCCAGCAGATTGACGTCGTGGTAAAGGATGGCAAGGTCAAAGTTGACGGAGCAAACGTCGTTAAAACGGACATCTCTTGCTCTAATGGGGTGATCCATGTGATCGACAGTGTGATCCTGCCAGCTGATAAGGATATCGTGGATACGGCTGTGGCTGCTGGCTCTTTCAAGACGCTGGCCGCAGCATTGACAGCGGCAGGTCTGGTTGAAACTCTGAAGGGTGAAGGACCATTTACGGTTTTCGCACCAACTGATGAAGCGTTCGCAAAATTGCCAGCCGGAACCGTTGAGAGTCTGCTGCTCCCAGAGAACAGAGAGAAGCTGATTTCGATCCTGACTTACCACGTGGTTTCCGGGAGGGTGCTGGCAAGCGACGTCGTAAAGTTGAAGTCCGCCAAGACGGTCAATGGTAAAGAAGCCAGGATCAAGTTGAGTGACAAGGGAGTGATGGTGGATGCAGCCAAAGTGCTCGCAACCGACATCGAGGCTTCAAACGGCGTGATTCACGTGATCGACAGCGTGATCCTGCCGTAACTGAATGAAAGATGACGTTATGTTCGGGGGGCGGTCGACAACCAGTCGGAGCCCCCTTTTTTATGTCCTGAACTCTGTGAAATGGAAGTGGTTAACAATGTCAATTGCATTCAATGAGACTCTGAACGATGAGTCATCAGCCGAAGATTGCTGTGTCCGTTCGCATAATTCCCGCCCTGTCGGCCGTACCATGCTGACCGAATCTGTCGTCGACTTAGCGGCCATCAAGGCTGCCGTTCGTACGATTCTGCGTGCGGTCGGCGAAGACCCGGACCGTGACGGGTTGTTGGAGACACCACGCCGTGTGGCCAAGATGTACGCTGAAATGTTTTCTGGTCTGCAGCAGGATCCAGGGCGCCATCTCGAAGTGACGTTTGAAGAGAGTTACGACGAAATCGTGCTTGTGCGTGATATTCCCTTCACCAGCATGTGCGAGCATCATTTGCTGCCGTTTCGTGGTGTTGCTCATGTCGCCTACATTCCGAACGGCCGAGTCACGGGGCTCAGTAAACTGGCTCGGGTGGTTGAAGAAGTCTCGCGTCGCCCGCAGGTGCAGGAACGGATGACGCAGACTGTGGCAGATCTGATTGAAGATCGGCTGGGAAGTCGCGCAGTCGGAGTGATCATCAAGGCCGAACATTCCTGCATGTCGATCCGTGGGATCCGCAAGACGGGAAGCTTGACCGTGACCAGTACGATGCGTGGCGCGTTTCGCAGCGATCCGGCGAGTCGAGCAGAACTGATGTCGCTGATCAACATGCCGAACTGAGGCTCGACAGCATCCCGCCAAAGACTGCCCGGCGACAGCCCTTCAAACAATCGATTTCTTGTTCATACGAATTGAGGATTTCTGAATGATCATCCAGAAGCAGTACAAGTTTTACGCCGCACACCGAAACGAAACACTGCAGGATAAATGCAGAAATCTTCACGGTCATCGGTATGGTCTGCGGTGCCATTTCGAGGTGGAGCGTGACGGAAACATCAGCACTCTCTTCGGCGACTTCGACGCCCGGATCGAACCATGGCTCAAGGAGTTCTACGATCACGGGATGTTGATCAACGTCCACGATCCGCTCTATGAAACACTGCAGCAACACATGGCACGTACCGGGGAGACTCTTCGACTCAAGGTGATGGACGGTCCGACAAGCGTAGAGAATCTCTGTCACTTGTTGTTCAGCGAGATCACTCAGATGGGATTTCGCCTTGCGCTCGTGGAAGTTCAGGAAACTGATACCTCGACCATCAGCTACACGCGTGAAGACTGGATCGCAGACAATCGGAACTTTGCCCGCCGCAGGTCTCATTCTGATACGGAAGTTGTCTCGTCTTCCTGAACCAGATGTCAAAGCATGGTCCGTTGACTTTAACGATCTGCTTCCACATCACTCTACCACTGAGGGTGACAGCAAGTTTTCCACAGATGCAAGCTATCCACATGGACCAGTCTCAGGAATGCTTCGTGGACCAGCGCCGTGGCCTGAAATTTCTGCCGACTGCGTTCACTGGCCAATTTCGAAAAGGCCAGTTCCCGAAGTTCTTCAGAGACGAGCGGCAACTGCTGGTGCCAAGCCGTGAGGTCACCCTGTTCTTTCTGCGTCAGGATTTGAGTGATGTTCGAAATCGGCGAGAAGCTCCCCAGGATCCTCGGCTGCCCGCCAGTTTCAGGTCTTGAAGCGAGTAGTTTTACCATTCGTTGCTGTGGCATGCCGCATCAGGATCGCCAAATCCTATCGCCGACGAGGGACTTGGGACGGCAGGTCAATTGGGGCGTCACGTTTGGGCCGAACACGCCGTCGCATGTTTCTGATGCTGACATGGAATTGACGAAGATCTCTTGCCTGTTTCATCGTGACAAAACGATGCAGGCTGGTGAATTGTTCGACGCGTCGGTGTCGCAAAACGGGAGAAGTAAGTTTGCTCTCCGCAGTGGAGAGAAATACTTGGCTGCCTTCTTCGCATCATTCTGGATGCACTCTCGCCACCGGTAATGAATGTGATTTTACGCCTTGGGTAGTCTCCCCCGAAAGCTCCGTTACCTCATCCGGGAAGTTGCGTCCTTGACCGAATGCGAGCAAAACCTGGAGCGATGAATCAGCAACTTCGAGACCCAGACAATTTTTACGAAAGTGGCGTAAGCTGTGATCTCTCTGAACTTCGCTATGTCGGAAATCTGCGATTATTCACGACACCTGGACAAAGAGCAATGGCCGCCTCTGAGCTGGCGACCGCGTGCCGCGCCAGTGAACGGGGTATTCGTATCCTGTGTCATTATTTGACAGTTATTGGCCTTCTGAATAAGTCGCCGGAACAGTACTCGCTGACACCTACGGCGGCCGCTTTTCTTGATGAGAACTCCGCAGGGTACATGGGCAGCGTCGCTCGATTCATTGCATCGGGCGAAGTGATGGACACCTATCGGGATGTGGCTGGGGCTGTGCGTCGAGGCGGCACGCTGCTACCGGATGGCGGGAGCACGAAGGTTAATTACGAGCCGTGGATTGAATTTGCGGAATCGATGGGGCCAATGATGAGGCCCGTGGCGATCTTTTTTGATTTCTCCGTAATTTATTCCAAATGACGATCGAGTCACTCCCCCAACACCCTCAACATTTGCGATGACGATGCTGATGAGTACCGATCATGGCGACGCCTACACGTTCGAAGACTATCGGGCGATGTTTGAAGCCGCAGGGTTCGGCAGAAATGCACTCATCGATATCCCGCGTTCACCTTCGCGTTTGATTGTTTGTCGTGGAGGCAATCGAAACATGGCGACGTCAAAGTTGAAACTTACCGATCTGGAAGCTCTGGGCGAGGCAGCCGAGTGTCTGCGGACTCTGGCTCATCCGCATCGGCTGCGTATGGTTCAGAT
>Ga0209702_10001480_pt1 | contig 45070 bp, 38 predicted proteins | sample FRY01_FD_187210 | JGI IMG/M metagenome (GOLD analysis project Ga0209702, IMG submission 187210) | Freshwater microbial communities from Lake Fryxell liftoff mats and glacier meltwater in Antarctica - FRY-01 (SPAdes) (version 2) | ecosystem: Environmental > Aquatic > Freshwater > Ice > Glacier... | reverse complement strand
TGGATGGGTTGATTTGCTAGAAAATATTGCTGAATTTGCAGACACAATAGTAGCTAGTAATAACGGTGTATTGTTTACAGCAAAAGAAGAAAATGCAATTAGATACGAATGGACAATTGGTGATGATGCAAGAACTTTTTACACAAAAGAAGTTGCTCTAACATTTAATGATTTTTTGCAAGTTCCAGGTAATGTAAGAAAAAAAATACCTGTAAAACTAAAAGTAATTAAAAAACCAATGGCTCATCAAAACCAAAATGACACTGTATATACATCAGAGAGGTTTTTGGTGTTTGCCGAAGAGTTTTTATGGAGTGGTACATTTGAAGGATTTTTTGAACATGAACCAACTGTAAAACGAACAATAATTGTTAATAGTGATGGGATAGAATTTAAAGTACCTCCAGGAACATTTGCTGATAGACCAAAAGATTCCGTTACTTTATCTGGCTATGCTTTTTATGGATTAATCCCTAAAGATAAAATTTTTGTAAGCAATGGTCATGTAATTGATAATAAATGTTATCCAAGTTTTAATAGTTATAAACAATGGAAATGGGCTATTATTAATAGTCATAAGATATCAAATAGAAGTTTACAAAACACCTCAGGAGGATTGATGAGTTACCATGCCAATGCAGAATTTTCACCTGATGGCAAGCATTCCATTGTTGTCAAATACGCCTATCGTTCATCTCGAACATCACCAGAGGAACACTATATTTTTAAAGGAAAAAAAATAAATTAAATAAAATGCAAAAAATAATAAAAATAATTCTTGTGTTGTTTGTAGTAGTGTTTTTTAATGCTTGCAAAAAAAAATGCTGCGACCCCAACAACCCCGATTGCGAGAATTATGATCCTTGTAATGGAAAAAAAAGAATAAACGATGATTTTAGGGTGCGCCCGGGCGACAGAGGATTTAAACCAGAAGGGGAATGGTGCGATTTAATACCATGCGACACTTTTAGTGAAAGCAGCGTCCGCTTTGATATGCCAATTAACAACCCTAGCAATAGCAAATATAGCTGGCAGGTAGGTTCTGAACCGACACCAAGAACAGGTAAAAGTTTTGAAGTAAGTTTTAGTGATTATTTGAATGCTGGAAAATGGGAAACACATATTCCCGTTACTTTAACTATCCGCACCCCTCTCAATAGTTGTATGACCCATCCAGAAGATACTTTAATAAAAGTAACAAGGGAATTGTTTTTTCAAGAAAAGGAATGGTGGTTAATTCCATTTCGAGAAACATCTGCAAGTTATAGAGGTTATTTTACAAACAACCCTAGCAAGGAGACTATTATAACATTTATAGATCAAAAAAGAGGGTATTTTAGAGGAGTTGAAGCACCCGTATTTCTTATAGTAGGATTTCCTTTTGTTGATACTTTACTTTCTCCTACAACTCATTTAAATGAGTCTTGCAATAATTTTAAAAACTCAAAATTTAAAATATTATTTCCTGAACAAAACACACCAAAGTTGTCTTTTTACCTTTCGTTAGTAGAAAACTACTTTATAAATGAAAATAAAATTAGGAATATTTATGAATTTAATAGACCATCAGGCTTCGAAAGATATGAATTTATTGGAGAAAGAATTTAATAAAAATACTGAAATGAAAAATATAATAACAATAACAACTCTTTTTGTATTAACCTTAAATGGATTAATTGCACAAACAACTACCCCTACTAGTTGTCCTCCATACAATACAATCCCAATAACAAAAAATGCTTGTGAAAATGGCAATGGCATAAAAACAAATCCTAATAATTTAGTAAATAATAACTGTCCTGAATTAAAAAATGATTTCGAATGGCGAGTAAAACACACGCCAGGCAGCAATATTCCTAATGAATTTTATATTGCTTATGATGTAAACGGTGTTGTAAAAGGGCTTCGCAATCCTTTTAATGACGATAGAAACAGTGAGTATCGCTTCTTGGCAGATAATCATAACAGCAATTACCACCCCGAAGATGGTTGGGAAATTATAAAAGTAGATTTTGGGGCATTTAGTAATATCAATACTGGTTATACATTAACTGATGAACCTGGCTTCAATATTTTTAGTGGTGGCATAAGTTTGCCCTATATGATTTTATACAATAAATATTCTGGGACATTTCGCTTTTTTGGTGCTTTGAAAAAAAACCCAAATTATGAAACCATCAAAATTGAGTTAAGAATACCAAAAAGATCACCATCAATAGATAAGACCTCTACCAACTTTTACCAAGACAATCTCAAAGCTACTAATTTATTGAGTATTCAAGGGGAAAGCATTCAACCACTAGATCAAGAAACGAATGAATCTGTAATGGTAGTTTTTGCAACTGCAAATATTAATGATAGTAAATTCTTTTGGTTTGATATTCCAGTAGCCTATGACCCTTGCTTGTGTAATATTCGCTCTCAATTGGATATTTCATTTTCAATTGTTACCACAGCAAACATCAAATTAAATGAAGTTGAGGCTATTAAAACTGCTAAAAATTTAAACAATTATAATTTTGGTTTAAAAGTTGTATCCAGCGTTTTAGTAGCAGGCGTTGGCGCAGAAAATACATTAAGAACTAGTGGAGCAATAATCAATTTTCAAGCTTATAAAAACTTAGTAGGTTTAATTAAAACAAATCCACACTCAAACTTAAGCCAAGCCGAAAAAGAAAACTTAACGGAGTTGGAAAATCACTTAACCTGCGGCAGTAACTTTGCTAAAATAATTCAAAATAACTATAGCAATACAAGCAGTAAAGATTCTATTAAAAGAGGAAAGGCTGCTATTGAACTTATTGAGGCAAACACAACTTTTTTGTCTTCTTTATCCATTGGTTGCGCAAAACTAGACAATGCAGGCCTTGTAATTACTGATGCACTAAGAATAAGCGGCACTTGGACAGAAACCAGTGATATATCAGGCGCTGAAATAATATTAGCCATGCCAGGTTCAAATTGGAGTGATAAAACTATGCAAGTAGGCATTCAAATTGACAATATTGGCAAAACAGTTCCTGTATATCCAACATATAATGAAAGACTAGGAACATTTGCAATGCTAGAAACACCCAAGGTTAATTTGGTTAGCGTTAGTGAAGAAACTCAACACGATTGGGGTCTAATCAACAAAAATAAATTATTAGTTAAATTAAGCTTGGCTGAAGATTTAAAATATACCTTTAACCCATTGTTAAATATTGACAAGGAAAATACGATAATTTCATGCAGATATGTAGGAATAGACCAAAAAAATCTAAATGTTAAATACAGTTTTGGTTCGGATAAAAATAATGAAAAAGGGCTTGAATTTAAAAGAGAGGATCATGAATGTAAATTTTCTTCATTTATAAACAACATCAATAATATCAATGTAAAATATAGTAACAATTCAAAATATCATTTAACCTCTCCATTTGTTCCTATTGATCAATTTAAAAATTTAGATATCGTTTTTTATTTGGACGAAATATTTAATTCAACAACCAATGTAAATTCTGGGGTAAATGGTAATAAAATCGAAAAATTTATATTTGTACAATATAAAATAACAATGACTTCTAATAATATCGGAAAAGATGGCAAAAAGATTACAGCAATTTATTATTTTACTTACCCTATAAAATTAAAGACAAGCGAAATAAGCGTGCCAAGATTATATCCTAAATCCGTTAAAATTGATCAGCCAAATGAGCACCACAATTGCGATGATTATAAGAATTATTTTAATAATGTATTTTTACCTGAAGTGAGAAACACTTTTAGAGATGGGGTTAAAAAAATCTTTTTTGAAGAAAAAGATTTTAATACTGACGAAATCTTTCAAAATGATGAAGTTCTTAGTTTTGATGGCGTTGTTTCGATTAGCGCAAAATTATCTACTGCATCAGGAAAAAAAGTTAAAATTTATTCTACAATAGGTTTTGAATTAGACCCAGGTGCAGAAATATCGCCAGATATTGAACTAATAGTTGGGTTGCCATTAGATAAAGTGCCTCAACCGCCTCAAACCTATTCGCAAGTTTCTGATTTTTGTGGTAACAACGATAAATACAAAGCACAAACTTTTTCAAAATCTGTCATTACTCAAGAAAAACAATCTATTCAAGTTAAACTTTTCCCCAACCCTAGCTCGGGCAATTTCACCGTTTCCATTTTCAATAGCCAAGCCAAAGATTATAGTATTTCTCTCACGGATGTAACAGGCAAAGTAATTTTCACTAACACCTACAACGGCAGCCAAACCCAACAAATGATAGAAACCAACGGCCTTGCCAAAAGTATTTATTTTGTGAGCATTCGTTGTGGAGATACAAACAAGGTGGAAAAACTCATTATCCAAAACCAGAATTAAAACAGGTTATATAAACCCTTTGTAGTTTTTTATTAGCTGTCGCCCTTTGGGCGGCAGCTTTTTTGTGGCTTAATTCCCTAAAAAACACCACGGTTTTTACATTGGTTTTGGCAGAAAACTGAGATAGGCCAATTACTCAACAATCAGTTTAATCGTTTTGAAAACATTTTTTTCATTATAAACAAAAGCAATGTGAATACCTTTTGGCAAGAAAAAAGAGGTTTCCGTGCTGCTTAAAACCTTTTGTCCCAGTACATCAAAAACTTCTATTTTTTTAAACCCTAGTCCCTTTATATTAAAAAGACCATGACTTGGGTTTGGGTGAATTATAATTGGATTTGTTTGCACATTGGCAACAGAAGTTTGTTTCAAACACTGCTGATATTGGCTATATACATTGTTTCTTATTTGTGTCAAACGATTGAAAACACTATCACCAGGACAAGTGGTGGGGCAGCCTTGCCTGTGTGTCGCTAAGCTAGGCAAAACATAGCCCAAAGGAAACGGATGCGCAAAACTACCTTTAGGATTCAGGGTGTCTTTGGCAAATTTCCACACCAACAAATCTTGCAAAGTACTAAACATTGCATTGCTTGGCAAAATGGACACGAAGTTGCCGATTAAACAAACGCCCATGGTGTTGGTGTTTTTTCCACAAAAGTGTGCGCCCGTTACCTCATCTTGTAAAATCTGATTGGTTTCGGGGTCTCTTCCTGCAAAAATAGAACCATCGGAAGCTATTAAATAATTGTATCCAATATCGTCCCAACCGTTTACCTGCGTATGTTGAACATAATAGGAACGCACCAAAAAAGTATAATCGGACTGTCCGTTTCCGCTGGCAGAATGGTGGATAATGCAATGGTGGGTTTCGCTCGATGTTTTGCCTAGTTTTGGAGAATCTAAACCCATGCGCCATATTGATTGAGGAATGATTCCCTTTGGTTGTTCGCAGTTGGCATCTCTTTTTTTGTTCAAAGGAACATGCAACCCAAGTGGTGCTACATATTGAAAAACCAATATAAGTTCCATTTTTTCGAAAGCTTGGATGCTAAAAACATTGGTAGCACTAAAAGTAACTAAATTGCTTTGATGGGTTTCTATATGCTCATCTGCACTGCATTCAAAGGGTTGCAGTCCGTTGCTGTCTGTTTTTATTTCTAGCTTTATTTGCTTCCAATTGATAGCATGTTTAGAAATGATGGTTAACCCATTGAATAGTTTTTCAAAAACAAAAAGTTTTCCTGTGTTTTCCGAAAGTTGAATGGTGTCTTTATGGATATAAAAACTTTTGCTTTGGGCTTTCAAAAACTGAAAACTTAGCAAGGACAATAATAGTATATAATATTTTACACCGACCATTTTTTGGCTACATTCAGATTGTAGTTCACAAAGTTAGCCAAACCTTTGTCATATTCCAAATTTCCAAGACTGTTTCCCTCTTCATCCACAACCTGAGAAGAGAACTGAGATTCAAACATTTTTGCACTCACAAAACTCTGAAAATCAAACACACTCAATATTTTATTGATGGTATTATTCAATTGCACAGCCGGCATTCTGCCTCCTCTGCCAGAGGATGTGCCACAGGTGGCAAACACCTTATTGTCCCATATTGACTTAAAACTTGGGCCACCAAAAGCGTGTATCATCTGTAAAATCTCTGCACTTGGCATCCAATTGTATTCTGGGGTTAGCACAAAAACTAGGTGCGATTGCGTCATACTATTTACCAAATGGGTTTGCCATGGGCTTAACTGACTGGCATTTAAACCCTGTTGGTTGAAATTTGGAATATCATATCCATTAAAATCCACCAGTGCTACTTCTTCAGATGGATGGCTTAATTTAATCTGTTTTGCTATTGCTTTTGCTACTCTTATCGTGTTGCTATTGGCCCTTGGCGAACCGCTTAATATCGTTATCATTCTTCTTTTTTTAATAATTTTTATCTAGGTATTCATACAAATTGAATCCTTTTTTGTTTGATTCTTTTTTCAATGTTTCGAAAAGAGACGCTCTTGAAATGTTTTTCATTCGTTTTTGAACGATGTATTGAAATGCCTTTTCCGTGCTTAGGTTGATTTTATAATCATTGTTTCGGTCGCTTTTTGCATGGTTTTCTATTTGTTGCCAAAGCTCTGTCAGCCCTTTGTCTGCCGAAGCCACCGTTTTTATAACCGGAATTTGCCAATCTGCGCTTGGTTTTTGATGCACCAAAGCATGCAGGTTTTTTACAAAAATATCTGCCCCTTCCCTGTCCGATTTATTTACCACAAAAATATTTGCTATTTCCATCAAACCGCTTTTAAGGGTTTGCACTTCATCGCCCGCTTCGGGCACAAGCACGACAACGGTAGTGTCTGCCAGGCCAGCAATGTCAACTTCGCTTTGCCCTACTCCAACGGTTTCTATAAAAATATAATCGAAGTTTGCGTTTTTTAAAACATCGGCCATTTCAAATATTTTGGAAGACATGCCGCCCAAATTGCCTCTGTTTGAAACCGAGCGGATAAAAACATTGGGGTTGTTGAAATGGACCGCCATTCTTATTCTATCGCCAAGCAAAGACCCAAAATTGAACGGAGAACTTGGGTCGATGGCCAACACAGCTATCTTTTTATTGTGGGCCAAAATCAACCCAATTAAAGCATTTACCAAACTGCTTTTCCCGGCACCTGGCGGGCCTGTTATACCAATGATTGGCGTGTTTTTTTCAAAAGACAAAGCCTTTAGGATTTCGCCACTTTCTTTGCTTCCGTTTTCTACCAAAGACAAAGCGCGCGCCAGCATTTTGATGTCGCCATCTTGCAATTTTTTTATATCAAATTCAAAATTCTGCACGACAATTAATTATAATTTTATACAAACATTTTTTGGTTCAGTGAAAAAGCGCATGGCTTCCAATCCGCCCTCTCTGCCTACTCCACTGCTTTTGGCTCCACCAAATGGGGTTCTCAAATCGCGCAGCAACCAACAATTTATCCAAACAATTCCGCTTTCTATTTTTGCAGCCATGTTATGCGCCCTTGTTAGGTTCTCGGTCCAAATTGTGGATGCAAGTCCATATTCGGTGCAATTTGCCATAAGCAGGGCTTCTTCTTCGTTTTCAAAAGGCATGATACTAACTACAGGGCCAAAAATTTCTTCGGTATTTGTTTTGCAATCAAAAGCTAAATTCTCTATCACAGTTGGCGCTATAAACCAACCGTTGCTATTTTCCCCGTCTGCCTGAAAAGCATGCCCTCCTTGAATAATTTTGCCGCCTTCTTTTTTGGCCAATTCAATGTAGGAAAGGATTTTATTAAAATGCACTTCGCTAGCAATGGCACCCACTTTGGTATCGTTATTTAAAGGATTGCCAATTTTTTGCAAGCTTACTTCTTTAATAAAAGCATCTTTAAATTTTTGATAAATCCCTTTTTGAACAAATATGCGAGAGCCACACAAACAAATTTCACCTTGGTTGAGAAACGAAGACTGCACGGTGGTTTTCAGTGCTTTTTCAAAATCGCAGTCGTCAAATATAATATTGGGATTTTTGCCGCCCAACTCTAAGCTCAATTTTTTGAACATTGGGGCCGCAACAGAGGCAATGTGTTTGCCCGTGGCGGTGCCGCCCGTAAACGAAATGGCTTTAATTTGCGGGTGCTCCACCATTGCCGCGCCAACCTCGGTGCCCAAACCATGCACAATATTCAAAACCCCAGCAGGCAAGCCAGCTTGCATGCAAATATCGGACAATAAAAAAGCTGTCATGGGGGTAATTTCGCTGGGTTTTGCAATCACGCAATTGCCCGAAGCCAAGGCCGGGGCAATTTTCCAAGAAAACAAATACAGCGGCAAATTCCAAGGGCTAATGCAACCCACAACCCCAATGGGTTGACGCAAAGTATAGTTGATGGCATGGTTTTCCATGGCATGGCTTTCTGAAGAAAACTGCATGGCTGCGGTTGCAAAAAAGCGAAAGTTTTGGGCCGCCCTTGTTATCTCGTTTTTTGCCAACCAAAGTGGTTTTCCTTGGTCAATACTCTCTGCCAACGCTAAGCTTTCGTTGTTTTCATCTATTAGTTCGGCAATTTTATTTAAAATTAAAAAGCGTTTTTCGCTTGGAGTATTTTGCCAAGCAAAAGCAGCCTTTTTAGCCGCCACAAAAGCATTTTCCACATCCTGAGCATTGCTTTTTGGTATTTGAGAATACACAGCGCCCGTGGCAGGATTATAGTTATCTAACCATTTGTTGCCTAGGGGTTCAACGGTTTTGCCATCAATGTAATTTAATATTTTTATCATGCTAAACTTGAATTTCAATCGTGTCGCAAATTTACATGATTCAGCGCTTATTTGGTAATGGATATTTGTTGTAAGTTGTTTGGATTTTGGATTTTACCTGTAAAGGATTGAAAAAGTGGAGCAAGGAAGTGAATAATTGGCATGTTGGGATATTGGTTTATATTTGAGCCGATGGAAATAGAAGGTTTATGCTTTAACTTCTAGCATCTTTACTTTTGAACACATGATTCTAAATACAAATAAAGATGGGATACAGAAGTGAAATTTAAATTTCTAAAACAAGAACTTAACTTCAGTCATTTATTACTAAGGAATGAAAATGGAATAAAAGTGGTTTTATAAACAAAACTTATCCAAAGTAAATTGCGGTCTGTTTATAAAACAAATAATTTAAAAGGATATGAAATACCAAAACTCAGATTCTCATTAAAACTTGAAGAAGAAATAGTAAATTATACAATAATCTTGTATGGAGGAAATCCAAATAAAAGAAATGACAATATTCAAAACTTCTTGAATACTTCATAATGTCTTCCGCACACTTATGGGCTGAACTGAGACCGATACCAAGCAGGTGATAAGACTAAAGCGGAGTACAAGATGAAGCTCCTAATAATTAGGGGTTAGAATGTTGGGAGCACTTTGGGGTACGAAAAAAACAGTTTGCGCTTGCCTTTGGACGCTATGCTTGGGTCGATTTGGGAGAAATAAAATTCGTAAAATTATAGACTTTTTTCGTTTTAAATTGTTGACCTTTGTAAACTTAATTTTTTTAAACAAAAGTTAAGCATTTTTTTTATCATGAACGAACAGGAAACCATTGAAATTATAGGCGCAGCAGAGCATAATTTAAAAAACATCGACTTGACAATTCCTCGCAATCAGCTCGTTGTTTTTACGGGAATGAGCGGTAGCGGCAAGTCTAGCTTGGCTTTTGACACCATTTTTGCCGAAGGGCAAAGGCGATATTTAGATACTTTTAGTGCGTATGCCCGACAGTTTATGGGCGATATGAAACGGCCGCAGGTGGATAAAATAAATGGACTTTCACCTGTTATTAGCATCGAACAAAAAACAGTGAGTAGAAACCCTCGAAGCACAGTGGGCACCATTACCGAAGTTTACGATTTTTTGCGTTTGTTGTATGCCCGCGCGGGCGAGCCTTATAGTTATTTGAGTGGCAAAAAGATGGTTAAGTTTTCGGAAGAGCAAATTTTGGCTAACATTCTTTTGAAGTTTGAGAGCAAAAAAACTGGGATTCTTGCGCCTGTGGTTAAGGGCAGAAAGGGACATTATAGAGAGCTTTTTGAGCAAATTAGAAAACAAGGGTATAGGAAAGTGAGGGTGGATGGAAAAATAGTAGAAATTACTGAAAACATGCAGCTTGACCGTTATAAAATCCATGATATTGATATTTTAATCGACCGTATTGAGCCTAGCAAAGAGGCTGAAAAAAGAATATCGGAGAGCATAAAAACAGCTTTTAAGGTTGGCAAAGGTACGCTTTCTATTATGGATATGGAGACCAACGAAGCGTTTTTTTACTCTAAATTTTTGATGGACCCAGAAACGGGGTTGAGCTATGATGAGCCGCAGCCCAATTCATTTTCTTTCAATAGTCCTTATGGCGCTTGCCCTAGCTGCAATGGCCTGGGGGTAAAAAGCCAAGTGGCGATAAAGAACATTATTCCCGACCAAACAAAAAGCATTAACAAAGGTGGCATTTTGCCTTTGGGCGAGCTGAGAGAGAACTATACTTTTGCGCAGCTTAGGGGCTTGGCAAAAAAATTCAAATTCAGCTTGGCCGACCCTATCGACAAGCTTTCTAAAGAAAATCTTGACATGCTTTTGAACGGAACAGATGAGTATTTCCCTATTACATACACCAATTATGAGCAGCGAACCATCAACATAGAAATTAATTTTAAAGGGATTATTCCCATTATAGAGGAACAATATTTTGAGGGCAAAAGCGATTCCATTAGCAAATGGGCCGAGGAGTTTATGCACACTATTCCATGTGCCGAATGTGAGGGCAAACGGTTGAAGAAAGAGGCTTTGTTTTATAAAATAGACAACCAAAACATTGCCGATGTTTCCATGATTTCTATCGATGAGCTGTTTGTTTGGCTAAATGAAATAGAGGCCAAATTGAGCGAGCGACAAGTGATAATTGCTAAAGAAATTATTAAGGAAATAAAAACAAGGGTTGAGTTTTTGGTGAATGTAGGCTTGGGCTATTTGTCTATGAACAGCCCATCGAACACGCTGAGCGGTGGCGAGGCGCAGCGCATTAGGTTGGCTACGCAAATTGGCTCTCGATTGGTAAATGTTCTTTATATTTTAGACGAGCCCAGCATTGGTTTGCACCAAAGAGACAATGCCAAATTGATTCAATCTTTAAAAGATTTGAGGGATTTGGGCAACAGCGTGATTGTTGTGGAACACGACAAAGACATGATTGAAGAAAGCGATTATATCGTAGATATTGGCCCACATGCTGGTGTAAATGGAGGCAGAATTGTGGCGCAAGGCACTTATAAAGAATTTTTAGCGCAAAATTCGATTACAGCGCAATACATTAACGGCACTAGGAAAATTGAAGTACCTGCAAAGAGAAGAAAAGGTTCGGGCAATAAGTTGGTGTTGGAGGGTTGCACGGGCAACAATCTAAAAAACATAAGCGCCTCGTTTCCGCTCAATCAATTAATTTGCATTACGGGGGTTTCGGGCAGCGGCAAGTCTTCGTTAATTAACGAAACCCTCTACCCTATACTTGCCAAACATGTTTACAAAAGCAAGTACCAATGTTTGCCTTATAAATCCATCAAAGGATTAGAGAACATTGACAAAGTGATTCGTATAGACCAATCGCCCATTGGGCGCACACCAAGGAGCAATCCGGCCACATATACCAATGTTTTTACAGACATCCGGAATTTATATTCCATGTTGCCCGAAGCAAAAATAAGGGCTTACAAACCTGGGCGTTTTTCTTTCAATGTGTCGGGCGGGCGGTGCGAAACCTGCAAAGGCGGGGGCTACAAGGTTATTCAGATGAATTTTTTGCCCGATGTGGAGGTTTTATGCGACACTTGCAATGGCAAACGCTACAACAGAGAAACGCTAGAGGTGAGATATAAAGGCAAAAGTATCAACGATGTTTTAAACATGCCCATCAACCAAGCCCTTTCGTTTTTCGATAACATGCCTTTGATTTATAGAAGATTGGAGGCTTTGAACGATGTAGGATTGGGTTATATTACGCTCGGTCAATCGTCCACAACGCTTAGCGGTGGCGAGGCCCAAAGGGTGAAACTGGCCGAAGAGCTTTCAAAAAAAGACACCGGCAACACCTTTTATATTCTTGATGAACCAACCACGGGTTTGCATTTTGAGGACATTAAAGTTCTGCTAGATGTTTTAAACAAATTGGTGGACAAAGGGAACACCGTTTTGGTGGTAGAACATAATATGGATGTTATAAAAGTGTCTGATTATATTATAGACCTGGGACCAGAAGGCGGCAAAGGCGGTGGCAATATTATTTGCTCGGGTACACCCGAACAGGTTGCCAAAAACAAGGAAAGCTTTACGGCTTATTTTCTGAAAAAGGAGTTGTAAATTGAGAATAGGGAATTGAGAATTGAGGAGTTGGTGTTTAGAAAAATACTCAACTACGCATTAGCCAAGGCTTTTAAAACCATTTTTGCAGCCGCTTGATAGGCGGAAGAAAATGAATTGAAATCTTTTTCAATGATAAAAACAAGTTCGTTCTTTATCCATTGGTGCTTTTTGCTAAAATTCTTTAAAGCATACATTGCATAAACCTTTGAGGCGACCTTGTCTAAGTTTTTCAACCACAGAAAACATTGTTCAATATAGGCCAATTCTATTTCTTCATCAGGTTGGTTTTTCTTATTTTCAGAAATAAACATTGCTATTTTTGTCAACGACCTCAAAGCACCGTCATGAGATATGTCGCCCATCCTCTCTTTAATAATTGTATAATAATCAACTATCCATTCGGTGTGTTTCTCAAATATAATTTCTAAAATCCAACAAGCCTTGTAGTGGCTTTCTATCTCAGGGTTTAGTGCAGTTTTTACAAGCAAAGGCAACAGCTCTTTGTTTTGTATCACATGATTCGCTAATATTTCTCGAGGTTTTCTGTGCGCAGTGCTATTGTCGATTTTTTTTAATAAATCAGCCTTCAACGACAATTACTTTACAAACACCACTTACTTTATAAACTTTGCCCGTTGTTACCTCAAAACATTGAAACCATGTTCGCAATTTATTGCCTTTTTTAAATACCTTTCCTGTATCCACTCTAAACACAGTTCCAACGACAATTTCTTCTAATAAAACCTTGTCATCTTTATCATATCGAGACAGCACTTTGGTTAATTCTTTGTCGGAACAACTGCTAGCCGAAGGATCCATCATATAGTTTTTCAATGCCACGGATACATCATCGGGCAATTGGTGGTGTTGAATCAAAGGCTCTAAAAAGTTTTTAAACTCCTGTTTCCATTCCTTGCCATGCGGGGCACAGCGGTTTTTATGTTTTTCAAAAGTTGTTAAATGCGCCACTTCATGCAAGAAAGTAGTGATGAAAGAATATGGATTTAAGTTTGAGTTTACAGAAATGCGGTGTTTGCTATCCAATTTATGTGGTGCTCTATAATCTCCATATTTACTGGTTCGTGGTTTTGTTAGCTTTAATTGAATTTTGTGTATAATCAATAAATTAACGCACATTTCAGCAGTGCCTTTTGGCACATATTTACTAATAATTTGCGTTAATTCCTGCTTTGTCAAGTGAATTTAATTGAAAAGATATTAGTGTTTCTCTTGTTTCCAAGCGTTGTAGATTTGCTCTAATTCATTGTACCAATCTTCGCCAAACTCTCTGATTAAAGGATTCTTTAAAAATTGAAACACAGATGTTTTATGCTCTGCGCCAAAAGTGCAGGCATCTTTGCAAATATCCCATCTGTCGTAATTCACACTCACAAAATCGCCTACCTTCCCCAATCGAATTGGATATAGATGGCAACTGATTGGTTTTTTAAAATCGATAGCACCTGAGTTTTCGGCCTTTTCTATTGCACAACTCAAAATACCATTTTCTTTAAAAGCAAATACACACTCTCCGGTTGGCAAACAATTGGTGGCAATGTCGTCAATCTCCTCACCTTCGCTAAAACCTTCAATTTCCGTAACAGCTATTTGTTTCGCTTCCATAAAAGGCATTATTTTCTCAATATTTTTTAATAAAAGCTCGTTTTCTTTTTTGCTTAATGGAGCACCCCTATCGCCTTCAATACAACATGCGCCTTTACATTTTGAAAGATTACAAATAAAATTATTTTCAAATATTTCTGTTGAAACAAGGGTGTTTTGGTGCTCAATAATCATCTTTTATTCAAATACTTTTCAAATCCCGATTGCTCAAGTTCCAGCGCTTTTTCAAGCACACTTTCCTCCAATGTTTTGTTGAATTTTTGAAGTTTATTTGCAACATCAGGGTTTGACAAGGCAATAATTTTTGCGGCAAACAATCCTGCATTTTTTGCACCATCAATGGCCATTGTTGCAACCGGGATACCCGGAGGCATTTGAACAATGCTGTGCAATGAATCTAAGCCAGACAAAGTTGAAGTTTTAATTGGAACACCAATAACTGGCAATTCGGTTAGGCTTGCGGTCATTCCTGGCAAATGGGCAGCCCCACCGGCACCCGCAATTATGACTTTAAATCCTTTTTCTTTTGCCGATTTTGCTTCCTCAAACATTCGTGTTGGCGTGCGATGCGCGCTCACAATACTCAATTTATAACTTACCCCTAATTCATTCAAAATGATTGCCGCCTCTTTCATCGTTGGCAAATCACTGTCAGAACCCATTATAATGTAAACCTCTGCCATATTATTTTTTATTTGCTTGCAAATTTAATATTTTAATAATAAATAAACTATTATTTTAAAATCATCCCAATGTGTCTTTTTACCAAAGACGCTCTTTCTTTTACGGTTTCAATATTCTCGCCCATAATCGTAATATGTCCCATTTTTCTGTTTGGTTTGGTTACTGCTTTATTATAAAGATGAATATAAACACCTTCTATTTTTAATATTGTATCCAATCCTGTTATTTCATAATTGCCCTCGATGCCTTCAAATCCAATCAAATTTATCATAGCTGCTGGCTGAATTAGCTTTGTGGAACCCAACGGCATCCCCAATAAAATCCTGTTCAATTGTTCATACTGACTCGTGTAGCAACATTCAATCGTATGGTGCCCGCTATTGTGTGGTCTAGGGGCAATTTCATTAACAAAAACATTCTGGTTTTCATCCACAAAAAGTTCTACGGCAAACAAACCCACACCACCCAATTTTTGAATACAATCTAAAGCCACCGATTCACATTTCTGGGCAATGGTTTCGCTAATTTGCGCAGGAGAAAACAAAAATTCAACCAGATTGCTTTGGGTATTAAACTCCATTTCTACAGTTGGAAAAACGGATGTTGACCCGTCTGTATGTCTAGCAACAATAATTGAAATTTCAGTCGCATTTTCAATAAACGCTTCCAAAACACATGGCGCATCAAAGGCTTGGTTTAAAACACCTTCTTGAATCTCTTTTTTTGAGCTCAAAAAAACGCCTTTCCCATCATAACCGCCTTTTCTTAATTTAACCGCTATTTTTTCACCATTCAGCAGATTCATTTTTGACACAAATTCGTTTTTATTTTCCGCCAAAACAAAAGCAGAACTTGGAATATTATTGTCTATAAAAAACTGTTTCTGCAATCCTTTGTCCTGAATAATTTGCAAAATTTTAGGCGAAGGAATAATCTTTTTACCTGCCTTCTCTAGCTCTAAAAGCACTTCAACATTAATGTGTTCAATTTCAAATGTAAGCACATCGCTAATATTTGCCAATTCCTTAATTTTTTCAGAATCCATAAGGCTGCCTATAATTTGATGATTAGCAATAGAACCGGCAGGTGCATTTTCGGTTTCTAATATATTGTAATGGATATTATAAGGTTGTCCGGCTTCTATCAGCATTTTGCCAAGTTGACCGCCACCAATAATTCCAATTTTAATTTGAGAAGGGAGCATATTTATTTAATGGTGCAAAAATAATAATTTATCGCTTACTTGTAGTTCATAAATGTAATTCATACCATTATTATTTTTAAATGAGTCGGTTTTTATATACGGAAAATAATCAGATAGCAAAAATAGATTTCTTTTTTTCAATACACCGACTCTGCTAAAGCTGCTCTCTTCAGCCAATTGGTCTGTATAAACAGTGCCATTGTTTTTTAGATGATGATAGATTTGGAAAAGATATTTTTCTTCAGCTTTTACATAGTTTCGTTTTTCATTGAACCCAATTGCGTAGCAAACCTGATTTTCTATCAATGGTTTATTTGACCAAACAAACAAAGCCTCTTTATTCTGAATTGTCAGGTTTGCTTGTTTTTGCGTTTGATTAAAATCTAACAAATTTTTAGGCAAAATACCAAAGCAAAAATTCCATAGAAAAACGAGAAAAGCAAAAGTCGTCAACCACGAGGACTCGTTGATTTTAAATCTACTGACAATTGTTAAAAGCAGCAAAACAGGCAACATTACCATAAATTCTGCATTGCCATCGGATAAAATGGCAAACAAGAGTTGCATAACAAAAGCCAAAGAGAATATTAAAGTCCAAATGCTTGATTTACCTTTACTTGTATAAAAATCGTGTTTCTTTTGCTTAAAATCTTTTAGAAACAGATAGGCAACCAAGAATACAAAAACAATAAAGACAAAGCTATATTTTGAAATTAAATCTATCATATAGCCATGAACCTGAAAAAACGAGCGCACAAAACTAACGCACCCTAGTCCAATTGAATAAAGGTTTAAATTTATGGCGGCATTGCCCTTTTGATATTCACCTAAAAGAAAAGACAGAAAGCTTTTACTCGATGAAAAATAAAATACCGCCACATAAATAATAGGTATAAAAAACAAAATCAAAGTAAAATAGGCAATTTGCTGTTTGTTAGCTTTTTTCAGAACAAACACAAACAAGGCCAATGCCCAAAACAAATGAATTTGGTGAGAAAGTACAGACAAAACTATAAATACACTTGACAACAAATAATCTCTTGTTCTTAGTTGAGTTTTACTTAAATAAAATGTGGCTAAAAGAGAGAATAAAATTGGCAAAATGTAGGCTTCGGCTTCGGTTGCATATCGCCAAAACCCAAAACTTGCACCTGTAATAAAGGAAAGAAAGACGGCAGGCGTTTCTTTTATTTCAAAATTCTTTAAAATCTGAACTAACACAATTAAGGAAAAAAATGCAGCAAATCCATTCAGAAATTGCAGGGCCTGCATAGCATCGATATTTAACAACAAATGAAATGGCTCATAAAACACAAGGCCCCAGAAATTATAGAGTAGATGATGTATTTGAAAAATATCATACTTGAATTTTACACATGCTGCATAATACCAAGCATCAATCGAAGGATTTTTGTTTGGAACAACAATATACAAAACCAACAATAATAATATTGGCCAATATTTCAGAAACCGATTCACGAATTAAAGTTCTACGGTTTTAAGGATTTTGTTTTTTATTGTTGCTATTTCCTTTATCAAAGACTGGTCATTTTCCACACCATTGCCAATTACCAAAACATCTGCCCCGTTTTTATAAAGTTCGAGCGCTTTTTCTGCATTTCTGATGCCGCCACCTATGATAATAGGCAAATTAATATTTTTAGAAACCTTACTAACCATTGTGTTGCTAATTGCGTTTTGTGCACCGCTTCCAGCATCCATATATATACAATGCATTCCCAACATTTTTCCGGCCAAGGCTGTAGCTACCGCAATGTCTGGCTTGTCGGCAGGAATTGGTTTTGTATTGCTTATATAACTCACACTGGTTTCTTTTCCGCCATTTATTAATAGATAGGCAGTTGCCACAATATCCAAATCGCTTTTTGCTAAAGTTGGAGCTGCTGTAACATGTTTGCCAATTAAGTACTCGGGATTGCGACCGCTAATTAAAGAAAGCAATAAAATTCCATCGGCTTGTTGGTCTATCATCAGTTCATTGCCTGGGAAAATATAAACCAAGCCAGAAAAATTATCTTTAATAATCTTAATGGTGTTTGAAAGTTCTCCGTGGGTAATAATACTGCCTCCCACAAAAATAAAATCGACTTGATTTGTTTGACAAATCTGAGCAATATTCTGGACAGCCAAATCATCGTGATCAGGGTCAATTAGCACGGCTAGGGCTTTTTTAGATGCTTTTTTAAGAGCAGTAATATGTTGAATCAAAATAGACATAAATGATAAAGATGCTTATATTTGCAGGTGTAAAGGTAATGCAAAAAAATATTAATTGTCCTAAAAAGTAGAAAAAATTTCTTATCAACATACAATTTTAAACAGCATCAAGGGTTTTGCGGTTTGTGTGGAAAAGTCGATTTTTTGGTATGGTATAAATAGGATTAAATTTGATGGACTTCTTTGTTAAAAAGCATTGAAGTCAATTTTATTTATAAATCAACACATTAACACAAAACCCGGTAATCAGAGCATGCAACAAAACTTAGAACAGATGAAAAAAGGCCTTAAATTTGAAAGGCAAAACACCAAAGAGGGAATTTCTCCCTTCGATTTATTCCCCTACGAATATCGCACATCGGCCATTAAAAACCCAAATGGAGATGTTGTTTTTGAAATGAAAAATGTAGAAGTACCTGCTTCATGGAGTCAGGTGGCTACAGACATTTTAGCTCAAAAATATTTTAGAAAAGCAGGTGTTCCGCAACCCGATGGCTCGTTGGGGAGCGAAACTAGTGTCAAACAAGTGGCGCATCGTTTGGCCGACTGTTGGAGACAATGGGGCGAAAAGCACAATTATTTTGCTTCTTCTGATGATGCTCAAATTTTTTATGAAGAATTAGTATTCTCTATTATAGGACAACAATCTGCGCCAAACTCTCCACAATGGTTTAATACAGGATTACATTCTTCTTATGGCATTACGGGAAAACCTCAAGGACATTATTATGTTGACCCAGATACTGAAAAGCTGATGCGTTCTACATCGGCTTATGAAAGACCACAGCCACACGCTTGTTTTATTTTGTCTGTCAGTGACGACTTGGTAAACGAAGGTGGAATTATGGATTTATGGGTTAGAGAAGCGCGTATTTTTAAGTATGGTTCTGGTGTTGGAACCAATTTTTCTAGCGTGAGAGGCAGTGGCGAAAAATTATCTGGTGGCGGCACTTCTTCTGGTTTAATGTCTTTCTTAAAAATTGGTGACAGAGCGGCCGGTGCTATCAAATCTGGAGGAACAACAAGAAGGGCAGCCAAAATGGTTTGTTTGGATCTTGACCACCCAGAAATAATGACTTTCATTAACTGGAAAAAAAATGAAGAGAAAAAAGTAGCTGCTTTAATAGATGCAGGCTATCCTAGCGATTATGAAGGCGAGGCTTATGCAACGGTTTCTGGTCAAAACTCTAATAACTCGGTGAGAATTCCGAACAAGTTTTTTGAAAGCTTGAAAAAAGATGGCAGTTGGGATTTAGTAGGCAGAGCAAAAGGCAATGTTATGGCATCCATTCCTTCAAGAGAGGTTTGGGACAACATAGGCGATGCGGCTTGGGCCTGTGCAGACCCTGGTGTGCAATTTGATGACACCATTAATGAGTGGCACACTTGCCCTGAAGGTGGCAGAATCAATGCATCTAACCCTTGTTCTGAGTATATGTTTTTAGACAACACAGCTTGTAATTTGGCTTCGTTAAACCTAATGAAGTTTTTTAACTCCGATACTTTAGAGTTTGACATAGTTGCTTACGAATATGCCATCCGTTTATGGACTGTTGTTTTGGAGGTTTCTGTTTTAATGGCACAATTTCCAAGTCAAGAGGTTGCACAATTAAGCTATGAATACAGAACACTTGGTTTGGGATATGCAAATTTAGGGGCTATGTTAATGGTTTCTGGCATTCCTTACGACAGCCAAAAAGCAACGGCTATTTGTGCTTCATTGTCCGCAATTTTAACAGGTCAATCTTATTCTACAAGTGCTGAAATTGCTGCTAAAAAAGGAGCATTTAAACAATATGCTAAAAACAAAGCACACATGTTGCGCGTTATTCGCAACCATAGATATGCTGCCTACAACACCCCGCTTGCCTATGAAGGCTTGAGCGTTCCGGCTGTGGGTATAGACCCTCAATATTGTCCTGAAGACTTATTGAAAGCGGCTTGCAACTCATGGGACAAAGCTTTGATTTTGGGCGAAAAATTTGGTTACAGAAATGCTCAATCTACGGTTATTGCGCCTACGGGAACCATCGGTTTGGTAATGGATTGCGACACAACAGGCATTGAGCCTGATTTTGCTTTGGTTAAATTTAAAAAACTAAGCGGTGGTGGTTATTTCAAAATCATTAACCAAGCGGTGCCTTCGGCTTTAAAAACTTTGGGCTATTCTAAAGAAGAGTCTGAGGCTATTATTAATTATGCAAAAGGGCATGCCACCCTTAAAGGTGCACCTTTCATTAACCATGAAACTTTGATTGCAAAAGGATTTACAAAAGAAGATTTAGTTTTAATTGAATCTCAATTGGAAAGAGCATTTGACATTGAATTTGTATTTAATGTGGCCACGCTTGGCGAAACTAAATTAATGGGACTTGGTTTTAAATTAGACCAAATCAATGATGTTAATTTCAACTTATTGAATGCTTTAGGATTTAAAAATTCTCAAATAGAAAAAGCCAACGAATTTGTTACAGGAACAATGAGCGTTGAAGGTGCGCCTTTCTTAAAAGAAGAGCACTATCCTGTGTTTGACACTGCAAACAAATGTGGCAAAAACGGTACCAGATTCTTGCACGCACACTCTCATATTCGTATGATGGCAGCCGCACAACCCTTTATTTCGGGTGCTATTTCTAAAACCATAAACTTGCCAAACGAAGCATCAGTAGAAGATATTAAATCTTGCTACGAAATGAGCTGGAAGTTGGGAACAAAAGCAAATGCTATATACAGAGACGGCAGCAAATTGTCTCAACCATTGTCTAACAAATCGGACAAAAAAGTGGACGAAGTAGAAGAAACCGTTAGCGACACCACCGACATTGTAGAAAAAGCAGTTGGGGTAAATGCTTTTGCAAGAATAGAAGACCTTACGCCAGAGATTGTTTTGGAAGCGGCCCGTTTAATTATTAACAGCAGCAACAATCCTTCGTTCAAACAACAATTGTCTAACATTGCAACCAGAAAAGTATTGCCAAACAAACGAAAAGGATTTACTCAAAAATCTAAGATTGATGGCAACACAGTTTTTGTTAGAACAGGCGAATACGAAGATGGCACATTGGGAGAAATTTTTGTGGACATGCACAAAGAAGGTGCAAGTTTCCGTTCGTTGATGAACTGTTTTGCTATTGCGGTTTCTATCGGTTTGCAATATGGGGTGCCTTTAGAGGAATATTACGACAAGTTTACTTTCAGCAGATTTGAGCCAAGCGGAATGGTAGAAGGACACGACAACATTAAATCTTCTACTTCTGTGGTTGACTTTATTTTCAGATTGTTAGGCTTCGAATACCTTAACAGACAAGAGCAATTGCACATTAAACCAAAAATGGTAGATGAAATTTTGCCTATCAACTCTGCTTTTAATTTGGAACAAAACGAAATTCATGCAGACCAACCGTCAAACAAAACGATGAGCAGCAAAATGGAGGTTAAAAAGGTAGCTAAAAACCTGCCACCAAACATGGGCGATGCGCCAGCTTGCAAAAGCTGCGGCAACATTACGGTGCGCTCTGGCACATGCTACACCTGCCTAACCTGCGGCACAACTAGCGGTTGCAGCTAAGCAATATTAATATTTTCCATAATAAAAAGAACCTGCCTTTGGCAGGTTTTTTTGTGGGGTTTGGTTTTTGGGGGGAATGGGTTATATTTGTGGCGGTGAAAAGAGAAAATAAAACAGTTAATACTGTAAAATCAATCTAAAATATTTGTATTGCCACGAATGATAGCAGCAGAAATAAGCAAAACATCTTTATTAGGATTAGAAAAGAAAGCTAAAATGGATAATAAATGAAGTATATAACTTTAGATACATGTGTTTGGTTAGGATTAGTAAAAGTTATTCATCATCAACAACACCATAATAAGCGATTGTTTCTGTATTAATAACAAAGCTCCTTTGCTGCAATTATAGCTTCCCCCTTTAAAAACCATCCTTCCGCCACTGAAAAGCAAAGCTCCGCAGGCAAAAACCACACATGCGTCACCAAAAACAAGCGCTAAAATACTAAAAAGCACCCTTGCGCCTCTGAAAAGCACAGGTGCGTGGGTAAAAAGCGACTTGCCGCACCTAAAAAGCACATCTGCGGGGTTAAAAAGCATCTTGTCGTAGGTAAAAAGACATTTTCCGCCCCTAAAAAGATGTTTTCCGTCAGCGGAAAACATCTTTTCAACCCCGCACATTTGCTTTTTAATGGCGCACACATACTTTTCAATTGCGCAAAGAGGCTTTTTAGTAGCGCGCACTCCCTTTTTAACCCCGCAGACATACTTTTCACTTACGCACACGCGCTTTTTACCTGCGCAGACAGGCTTTATAGGTTTGTAGTCAGAGTTTTCTGGTTTGCGTGTTTTTTTTTCAAAGCCGCAAGCCCTTATTTTACTCATATTTTTGGATTTTATGGATTCTGTTTTGTAAAAAAAACAAAGGCTTTTTAAATTTAGCACAATAAAAAACAATTATTCACCGTTATAATTATAATTTAAAAATAAAAAACAGTTCAACAATTTTAATTCATTTCAATCATGACAAATCCAAATCAAATTATCCGCCAATTTTCTACCGATGATGCCAATTTATTGCAGTTTTCGCAAACCATTCACACCGTAGTTCAAACCAATCTTACCGATTTTACAGATTTTGACCCTGAAATTACAGCCGCCTTTCTAATTGCTTTTTTGGGGCAAATAACAGATACACAAAACTTTAGTTCAGACAATCAGCTGATTGATGTTTTGGCGCAAAACACAATGGATGTGGAAGATAAAATGAAAGAATGCAGAGATGCCTTCCAACTTTCTAAATACTATATAGAACAAACTTTCCCTAATAAGCCAGGTGCTTGGAACGAGTTTGGCTACAATGACTATGACACATCTAGGCGCAGCCACGAAAAAATGATTCAATTTATGTTCGATTTGCATGAAACATGCACAAAATTTGAACCACTGCTGATTGCCAAAGGTTTTACTGCTCCCAAAATTGCAAATATATTTACACTTGCAACCGAACTAAAAGCCATTAATTCTACTCAAGAGCTAAGCAAAGGTCAGCGCAGCCACGCTGCCAACGACAGGGTTTTGTTGCTAAACACAACTTGGGAAACCTGTCGCAGACTTTGCAATGCCGGCAAAACAATTTATTATAACAATTATGGTCAATATCAATATTTCTTGTTGCCTTGGGGAGGCGATGGCGGCACGCCTCCTCCCCCATCCAATGAATATAATGGAACAATTGTTAGTGGAGCTACGCTCAATATTGTAATCCCGAATTTATTGCCAACAACGGTTTTAACAATTAGCAACACGGGCGATTTTCCGTTAAGGTTTTGCTCCAGCGACATGGCAGGGCTGCCTTGCCCTTCTGGTCTAGACCTAAATTCTGGCGACAGCCTTGCAGTTACACTTTCTAACCTTGCTTTGCCGGGCATTGTGCCACAGTTTTTGAATATTAGCAACACAATTGCCCCATTGGGAACACCCGATGGTGAATATTCAATAACAGTTATTTAGTGAACAAAAGTCCATAATAAAAAGAACCTGCCTTTGGCAGGTTTTTTTGTGGGGTTTGGTTTTTGGGGGGAATGGGTTATAAAGACTATTACTACAAAACCATCAAAGGTTGAAACAAATTCCCACTAATCCAATCCCAATTAATCAGTTGTTTATTAGTTTAAACACTGTATTTGGGAAGTGTCTTTTTTTGCTCGAAATAAATTTGCTTGCAATATAAATTGTTCAATCTTTGATATGAAAGGTTCTAAAATATCTGAGCTAAATTTATTTTCAAACAAAGAAACCACTTTGGATGTAAGTAGTTGGGCAAAAGGAATATATGTCCTAACAGCTTCAAATGGCGAAAGCATAAAATTTATTGTAGAGTAGTTAATTTGTAATAATAAGTTTGTAAAAAAAGCTGTAATTAATTTACAGCTTTTTTTGTTTCAGCTATTATAGGTTTCAATATTTCTTTGTAAATCATTCCCCCAAAATTTTAACTATGGGATTAAAAATGGGGTTATTCATCTAAACCAAATGTTACACGCAATTTCATTTTCGTCCTAATAGCAACGCCATCTTCATAATAGGTTGTTCTTATGCCATGATAAAAAGTGTTTTTATAGGCAATTTCAGACTTAAATGTTTTGTTCTTGTAAAATATTATTTGCTTTTTAAAAGTATCGAGCCCTTACAAATTAAAATGAATTTCTTTTAACAGAACACCATTCCTATAACTTATAAAATCTTTTCATTGGTTTGGAAAAGAGTTGCTTAAAACGGTTTTTTTAACATGCAAAAAAGCTGCCCTGTCTTTTGTTTGAATAAAAACTGAATCCAACATGGTCGTTGTGTTTTTTCGCTGCGCAATTGTCAATAAAGGAAACAAGAGCAAGCAAAACAAAATGGTTTTCATGATTACAAATTTAAACTAATTGATATTAACAAAAAATACAAGAACTTTTTCTAAGTAGCTTTTATTTTGTATTTCAATTGCCTTCGAAAGCATCAAAAGAAAGGAAAAGATTCACTAAATATTTATAACAATTAACTAAAACCCAATTAACTATCAACTAAATACTATATTTGTATCGATGAAAGTAGGTATTGATAAAACAAAGTTTTCCAAGCATAAGAAAAGGGTTTACGAAATAATTTTTGAGGCCGAAACCAAGGAGGGTAAAATGTTTGATGTGGTGCTGATGCTAACGATTATGGCGGGTGTTTTAGTGACAATTTTGGAAACCTTGCCGAGTATTAAAAAGAATTACTTCTATTATTTTTATTATGTAGAGCTGTTTGTTACATTAATTTTTACAATAGAGTATGTGTTGCGTATATGGTGTTTGAGCAAGCCTTTTAAGTATGTTTTTTCGTTTTTTGGGGTCATAGATTTGTTGTCTTTATTACCCACTTATATTAGTTTATTTATCTCTGGCACACAATATGTTTCGGTGTTAAGGTTGCTGCGATTGCTCCGCATGTTTAGAATTTTGAAGCTAACAAACTATGTGAAAGAAAGTCAAATTTTACTGGCTTCTTTTAGCAGAAGCAGAAGGAAAATCATGGTGTTTTTCTTCTTTCTGTTTTTGTCTGTGTGCGTCCTTGGCTCGCTAATGTATGCTATCGAATCGCCAACAAACAGTGGATTTAAGAGCATTCCAGAAAGTATTTATTGGGCCATTGTAACAATTACAACAGTTGGATATGGCGACATTTCACCAACCACACCACTAGGAAAAATTTTGGCTTCTTTGATAATGATTTTGGGCTATGCCGTAATTACGGTGCCTACGGGAATTGTTGGGTTCGAGATGTTTTCGCAAAGCCTTAAACATAAATACACCAAAACTTGTCCCAATTGCTTAAGCGAGGGACACGAGCACTCTGCTAAGTTTTGCAAGGATTGTGGCAATGCCATTGAGCATTGATGCGTTTTTTTATTTTTTTTACCTGGGCTATTGCTTCCCTTTGTTTCCTATTTCTAGTTTAAATACTGTATTTTACTAATAGATTGCTAAATCTAATCGCTGTTATACCAATTCTAATTTTAAAATAGTAAATGCCAGCCAGCTCCCGCCTTGGAAATTCTTTTTAATAAAATAAAAAAGTACAATTTCTTGAGCGGAGATGTAGCTTGAAAATAGGACAATCAAGCGCAGCGGTGATTGGATTATATTGAAAGTATAATCGGTATTAGCTAAAATATAGGCAGGGGTCTTCTATAATATTCATAGAAATAATCTCTTCTGTATTTTTTATCAGCTGTCGGCAATCAAAACTCAAATGTTTTAAAGGCAGCTTTTTCGCCCAATAAAAATGGCACCAATGATGTTTTTAAAATTCAGGGGCATTATATTCAAAAAGTAGAAATGAGTATATACAACCGATGGGGCGAAAAAATATTTGAAACCAAAGACCTCAACGAAGCTTGGGACGGCAGCTACAAAGGAGAGATTGTTCAAGAAGGCCTCTACTTGGTGAAACTTAAAATAACCTCTATGCCTCAAGCAAACGGACAAACACCGCACGCTTATTATGAAATGACGCTGAATGTGTTGAGGTAAAGAAGGGAGTGTTCATCTAATTTGATAACAAAGGGAAAGCAAGAGGTGGCGGTTTCGCCTAGCCCTGATAGCAGCGGTAGCTATTGCTGACTGATTGGCGATTTTTGTTAGGCTTGGGCGAAGCGGGCTGCCCGCCAGGAAAGCCCCTCAGCGCCTTAGCCTAGCCGACAAGCAAGCGGCAAGACTACAAGCGGAGAGCAGGAAGCAGCTTCGCGTTCAAATGAATTTTTATTTGTTAAATTTAATTAAAACCCTCAATGCATTTCTAGGAAAAAAGCGGATAATTTAAGCTACAAAGCATTTTTTTGTGAATAAATACTAATAAGTTAATCAAACACTTTGCCTTATTTTTGCAGGAATGTTTAGCCTATTAAAATTTATTTTACTCCTAGTTTCGGTCATTACATTTAACATAAATGCCAAAGTATTGCCAGGAATTTTTCAAACCAGTGCATACATTAACGATTTAAAAAACAAAAACATTGCTTTGGTTATTAACCAAACAAGCACTTTTGCAACCACCCATATTGTTGACAGCTTTCATCGATTGGGTATAAAGGTGAAAATAATATTTGCCCCAGAACATGGATTTAGAGGCACGGCTAGCGCGGGCACACATGTAAACGACACCATTGATAAAAAAACAGGCATCAAAGTAATTTCCTTGTACGGCAATCATAAAAAACCCACAAAAAAGGATGTTTCAGGTATAGATTTAGTTGTTTTTGACATTCAAGATGTGGGGGTACGGTTTTACACCTTTATAAGCACAATGCACTATGTGATGGAAACTTGTGCTGAATTCAAAATTCCTTTTATGGTGTTAGACAGACCCAATCCGAACGGGCATTATGTGGATGGCCCTTTGTTAGAGCCTGCCTTTAAAAGTTTTGTAGGCATGCATCCTATTCCACTTGTGCATGGTTGCACAGTGGGCGAGTTGGCAGAAATGATAAACAACGAAAAATGGTTAGTTGACGGTTTAAAATGTGATTTAAAAGTTATAAAATGCAAAAACTATACCCACCAATCCGCTTATGAATTGCCCATAAAACCTTCGCCAAATTTACAAACCCAAAGCGCAATATATTTATACCCCTCGCTAGGTTTGTTTGAAGGCACTGTTGTAACCGTTGGACATGGAACGGGCTTTCCTTACCAATGTTTTGGTGCGCCATTTTTTGGTTGGGGCAATTTAGAACTAAAGCCTATTAGCATAAAAGGTGTAGCAGAATCGCCAAAATTCATACATCTTACATTTAAAGCTTTTGATTTAACAGATTTTGGAAATACAAAAGCTTATACCAACCCCCAAATAAATTTGAATTGGCTTTTGATGGCATACAAAGAATCTCCTGAAAAAGGGTTTTTTTTTACAAGCTTTTTTGAGAAATTAATAGGAACAGCAAGCCTCAGAAAGCAAATAATTAGTGGGATGAGTGTTCAAGAAATCAGACAAACATGGCAAAAAGACTTAAAAAACTACAATGAAATGCGAACAAAATACTTGCTGTATCCGTAAGTATGAAAGGGATTGCAAAACAAATTAAAGTTTTTTTCAAAACTATTTGGAAAGTTGACAATTTATTCACTACATTTGCACTCCAATTTAAAACGTCATGTCAAGAGTTTGTGATTTAACCGGAAAAAAGGCACTTAAAGGAAACAATGTGTCGCATAGTAATCGTAAGACCAAGCGTAGGTTTTACGCAAATTTACATGAAAAAAGATTTTTCATTCCTGAAACCAGTGAATGGATAACTTTAAAAGTATCAACATCAGCAATCAGAACGATTAACAAAATCGGTATTACTGAGGCTTTAAACAGAGTATTCAAAAAAGGAACCTTATAATTAATTTAAAACGACATGGCAAGAAAAGGCAATCGCATACAAGTAATACTAGAATGTACAGAGCAAAAAAACTCTGATGTTCCAGGCATGAGCAGATATATTACTACAAAAAATAAAAAAAACACAACTGAAAGAATCGAATTGAAAAAATACAATCCTTTCATGAAAAAAGTAACCGTTCACAAAGAAATTAAATAATATTAAATTATGGCAAAAAAGGTTGTTGCAACACTAAAAAAAGCTGGAGAAGGCAAAGATTTCGTAAAGGTATTTAAAGCCGTTAAATCAAAAAATGGCGCTTATTCTTTTAAAGAACAAATCATTTCGAGCGAAGAGGCTAAAACTCACTTCAATAAATAAAACATTTTTTAACAAATAGATACAGCCTCCGGAAACGGGGGCTTTTTTTTTCAAAAAATTTTAACCCAAACTAAAAAAACAACTATGTCAATCTTCAATATTTTCAAAAAAAACAAATCAACACCAGAAACCACTCCTGTTGACCAATCAATTGAAAGCACTAAAGTTTCTTTATTTTCCAAATTAGCAAAATCGCTTGCCGGAAAATCAACAATTGACAATTCTTTTTTAGATGAATTGGAGGAAATATTGGTAACTAGCGATGTAGGCATTCAAACAACTGTAAATATTATAGACAGAATTGAAGCACGGGTCAAAAAAGATAAATACATTAATTCAGACGAATTACACACCATTTTGCGTGATGAAATTTCGTTGTTATTAACAGAAAATAAAACAACGCAAGACTTTGATTTTGATCTAAAAAATCTCCCAAAACCATTTGTTTTGATGGTAGTGGGCGTTAATGGTGTTGGAAAAACAACCACTATTGGAAAGCTTGCTTATCAATTTAAAAAACATGGCAAAAAAGTTTTATTAGCAGCAGGCGATACTTTTAGAGCGGGTGCTGTCGATCAGCTAGAAATATGGAGCAAGAGAGTAGATTGCGGTTTTTATTCAAAAGGAATGAACACCGACCCATCAGCTGTTGCTTATGAAGCATTGCAAATTGCTCAAAATGAACAATACGATATTGTAATTGTTGACACCGCAGGCAGATTGCACAATAAAATAAATCTAATGAATGAATTGAGTAAAATAAAAAGAGTTATGACAAAAATAATTCCAGATACTCCACACGATGTTATGTTAGTTTTGGATGCCTCTACAGGTCAAAATGCCTTTGAACAAGCCAAACAATTTACAGCAGCGACAGAAGTGAGTTCATTGGCATTGACAAAACTAGATGGCACAGCCAAAGGAGGCGTTGTTATAGGCATCAGCGACCAATTCAAAATTCCAGTGCGATTCATAGGTGTTGGCGAAGGGATAGAAGACATCCGTTTATTTAAACCAAAAGAATTTGTTAATTCACTTTTTGCAATTTAACCTAATAAAGTAAAGTTATGAAAACCAAAACTCTCAAAAAAAACAAAATCAATATTATCACACTTGGTTGCAGTAAAAACCTTGTTGACAGTGAAGTTTTATTAAGCCAATTAAAAGGAAATGAAATAGATGCAACCCATGAGTCTGAAAAAGACGATGCAAACATTATCGTTATAAATACTTGTGGTTTTATAGACAATGCCAAACAAGAAAGTATTGATACCATTTTACAATATGTAGATGAAAAAGAAGCCGGAAACATTGATAAATTATATGTTACAGGCTGCCTGTCGCATCGATATAAAGAAGATTTAGAAAACGAAATACCACAAGTTGATGCTTATTTTGGCACTTTAGAACTGCCAAATTTGTTGAAGATACTCGGTGCGGATTATAAGCACGAGTTGATTGGAGAGCGATTGACAACAACACCTCAACATTATGCTTATTTAAAAATTAGCGAAGGTTGCGACAGACCGTGTTCTTTTTGCGCCATACCATTGATGAGGGGCAAACATGTGAGCAAATCTATCGAACAAATTGTAAAAGAAGCCAGCAATTTAGTAAAAAATGGCACAAAAGAATTGATGCTTATTGCCCAAGACAGCACTTATTATGGCATAGACTTATATGGGGAAAGAAAACTAAAAGAACTGTTGGAAGCTTTAACGAAGGTGGAGGGTTTGGATTGGGTGCGTTTGCATTATGCTTACCCGTCTCAGTTTCCCGAAGAGATTTTGCCATTAATGGCAGCAGACAATAATATTTGCAAATACCTAGACATTCCGGTACAGCATATTTCCGACAATGTTTTAAAAATAATGCGAAGAGGAATTAGCAAAAGGCGTACTTATGAAGTATTGAAAAAAATTCAGGAGCAGGTGCCAGGCATAGCTTTGAGAACAACTTTGTTAGTTGGACATCCAGGAGAATCGGAAGCAGATTTTGAAGAATTAAAACAATTTGTTCAAGACTTTAAATTTGACAGACTAGGTGTTTTTACATATTCACATGAAGAAAATACGCATGCCTATTCGTTAGAAGATGAAGTGCCGCCTGCCATCAAACAAAAAAGAGCAGAAGAGATTATGGCCATTCAAGAAGAAATATCTCTAGTGAAAAACCAAGCGAAAATTGGTTCTACCTTAAGGGTATTATTTGATAGAAAAGAAGGTGCTTATTTTATAGGCAGAACAGAAGCCGATTCGCCAGAAGTGGACAATGAGGTTTTAGTAGATGCCAAAACAAACTTTATAAGAATAGGCGATTTTGCAAATGTATTAATTACAGGGGTAGAAGCGTTTGATTTGATTGGTAATATAGAAAAATAAATTGTTTTGAACTTTCCATTATCACAATTAAACACACTTTCGGCAGCAACCAAAGCCTTTGTAGAAAAAAACAGTGAAATAATTGAACTATTAGGCCAGTCAAACAATTTTCTTTCAATTGAAAAAGCCATCAATGCGAAAGCACAATTTAAACAAGAAAACAGAGAAATTTTAACAAATGAGTTGTTATTGCAATATGAATCGATTGACAATGTATCGGAAAAAACAATTGCTCAAATTGAATTATTAAGGCAAAATAATACTTTCACTATTTGCACAGGGCAACAATTACACCCATTTTTGGGTCCAGCATTGGTTTTTTACAAAATAATAGATACCATCAAAACTGCTCAACATTTCAAAACACTTTTTCCAGACAAAAATTTTGTACCATTATTTTGGATGGCGGGCGAAGATCATGATTTTGATGAAGTAAAAACCGTTCATCTTTATGGTAAAAAATTTGAATGGAAAACTGATCAAAAAGGCGCATTAGGAAGATTTAAAACTACTGAATTAGGTGATTTAATAGAAGAAATTAAAAACAATGTTAATCTAAATGAAAAACAGTATCAAACGCTTGAATACTTTAAAATAGTGTATGCCCAAAGCAACAATTTTGCAAATGCAACTGCAAAAATTATTAATAAACTATTTGGAGAATATGGTTTAATAGCAATAGATACGGACAAACCTTCTTTAAAAAACTTATTTAAAGCAGTTATAAAAGACGATGTTTTCAAACAAAGCAATTTCAAAGCATTCAATAATTTTTCAGAAAAATTAAAAGGGCATAAATTTAGTTTGCAATTATCCGCCCGACCTATCAATTTCTTTTATTTAGACAATCAATTTAGAGAGAGAATAGAACAAAGTAGTAACAAATTCAATATTATTAACTCTGACAAAAGTTTCACCACCGATGAATTAAACAAGGAAATAGAACAATATCCAGAAAAATTTAGTCCAAATGCCGTTTTAAGGCCTGTTTATCAAGAAACAATTTTACCAAATGTAGCTTATATTGGTGGCAATGCAGAAATTAATTATTGGCTGCAACTTAAAGAAGTATTTGAAATCAATCAAATATCAACGCCCTTTTTAAAATTAAGATTTAGTGCTTGGATAGTTAATAAATCAATACAAGATTGGTTAAACAAGAATAATTTAAATGCGTTAGATGTTTTAGAAGCAAATTCTGATTCAGAAATAGTTGCTTTATTTGGAAACAAAACATCCGAATTTCAAAAATATTTAGCAGAATTTGAGGTTTTAAAAACAAAAATGGTTGACTATGCTTTTAAGGAACAGATACCTGAAAGTAAAAATTTTAATGAGAAAGCAAAGGAATTTGAAAAACTGATTAATAAAATGGACAATTTATGGTTGGAGGTGCAAAAAATAAAATTCGACAAAAAATTGCAAAAAATAAAAACCATAAAAATTATTACGCTTAACACAAAACAAATTCAAGAAAGACTGTTATCAAACCTTGAACTATTGTTTATAAACAACGACATAATAGGTATAATGGAAAAAAGAGCCGCATTTTCAGATAATTCAGGAATTATAGAAGACTTAAATAATTGATTATCAAAACTTTGAAAAGTTTTTTAAATAAAAAAAGGTTTTTTTTAAACAAAAGTTTTGCAGTTTAATTTAAATACAATAATTTTGCACTTTAAAAGAAAAACAAAGATGAAACATTTAAAATTACTAATTTTGAGTATCAGTTTATTAAGTTACACATTTGCCACAGCGCAAACTGAACCAGTAACGCCAGTAACACCAGCGACTGAAACGAAAAGCAAAACATGGAAAAAACACCCTTATGCTGAACCACAATGGGTTGACGGCAAAAAATCTGATTCAGGCCAGAATTTACAAGCTTCTTATTTTCAAGACAGAAGAGCAAAAAAATGGACTCTTGGTTTATTAGCAGGAACTTCTCTTTTTCACGGAGATGCTGACAAAAAACAACTTGGTTATAACTTCGCTCCTTTTGTTAAGTATTCAATCTCTCAAACATTTGCTTTAAGAGGAGAATACAACTTTGCGATGTTAAGAGGAGAAAGAGATTATCAAAACCCAACTTTATTTAAAGACAACTTTAGATTTAGAAGTAATGTTCAAGATTGGAATGTACAAATGCATTTCACACTAGGAAACATTTCTTTCTTGAGACCTTTAAGAAAAACTCAAATGTATCTTTTTGCGGGAATTGGACAAGCATCTATTAGATCAACATCTCATTTTGTTGACCAAAGATTGTTCTTAGGTGATTATTATTTAACATCATACTTTGGTAAAGGCGCTGCAAATCCTAATTTAGGAAAAGCAACAACAGAAAATTACCAAGGCAGGCACATGATAGTTCCAACGGGTATTGGGTTTAAGCATTACCTTAGCAGAAATTTCGATTTAGGTGTTGAGGTTAGACATACTTGGTTGAGAACTGATGATGTTGATGTTTACAATACTGCTATTTGGCAAAATAGATGGTGGGATTCTTACACTTTCTTAAGCGCAACCTTCGGATGGAAATTTGGTTCAAAAAATCCTCAACATTATGATTGGTTAAGTCCAGTTGAGTCAATCTACGATAAAGTTGCTGATATTAAAAAGAAAACAGATTGTTTAGGAGTTGATGATGACAATGACCATGTATCAAATTGTTTTGACCAAGATAATGCTACCCCTGATTCTTGTATGGTTTATGGCAATGGTATGGCTGTTGATACAGACAGAGATGGTGTTCCAGATTGTCAAGACAAAGAGATTGCTTCTGAACAAGATTCTGAAGTTGATGCCAATGGTGTTATGATTGATACTGATGGTGATGGTGTGCCAAATTCTAGAGATAGAGAATTAAATTCTTCTCCAGGTGCATTGGTTGATAGAAACGGTATTGAATTTAAAGTATGTTGCTCTTGCGATAATGTTTCTTTCCCTCCAATTACAATTTCTTCAAATTGCTTAACTAAGGAAGTTAAAAACCAATTATATGCCGTTGCAGATAAAATGAAACAATGTCCTGACAAAAAATTAGTTCTAGCTGGTCCTGGTGGTAAAAGTTCTAAATACAATGCAGCAGGTAACACGCGTTGCATGGAAGAAATCATTAAGTTCCTAAATGAAAAATTTGGTATCTCTCGTGACAGAATCATCACCGACTACAGTGTTGGAACATCATCTAAAAACACAATTGAATTATTAATTAAATAATTAAAAAAATCTAATATTTTAAAAACCCTGAATTTTAAATTCAGGGTTTTTTGTTTCAAAATATTTCTGCTTCTTTGCAGTAACAAAATTACAAATGGAATTACAACAATTAAAAAATAAAATAGAACAAGCGTGGGACAATCGCACGCTAATGACTGAAACAGAAACGCAAAAAGCAATAGCGTTTCTTATTGACCAACTAAACAAAGGTATCATAAGAGTTGCAGAGCCAAAAGGAAAAGATTGGCAAGTTAATGAATGGGTAAAAAAAGGGGTAATCTTGTATTTCCCGACAACGACAAATCAGACTGAAAAGATTGGACCGTATGAGTTTTATGATAAAATTCCTTTGAAATCTGGATTTGAAGAAATGGGGGTTAGAGCCGTAATGGGATCTGTTGCTAGATATGGTGCTTTTATCAACAAGGGCGTTATTTTGATGCCAAGTTTTGTAAATATTGGCGCTTATGTTGATAGTGGAACTATGGTGGACACTTGGGCGACTGTTGGAAGCTGTGCCCAAATAGGAAAAAATGTACATTTAAGCGGAGGTGTTGGAATTGGTGGCGTATTAGAACCAATACAAGCGGCACCTGTAATCATTGAGGACGATTGCTTTATTGGGTCTCGTTGTATTGTTGTGGAAGGCGCTAGAATATGTAAAGAAGCTGTTTTAGGTGCTGGCGTTACAATTACACAATCTACTAAAATCATTGATGTAACAACTACTGAAAAAATCACATACCAAGGATTTGTACCAGAACGCAGTGTAGTGATTCCTGGCAGTTATGAAAAAGAATTTCCCGCAGGCAAATTTCATGTACCTTGCGCTATAATCATTGGAAAAAGAAAGCCAAGTACCGATTTAAAGACTTCATTAAATGATGCTTTAAGAGAGCACAATGTGGCGGTTTAAAAAAACAGTTAAAATTGAAACTCGGATTCGATGCTAAAAGGTTATTTCACAACACAACTGGATTAGGAAACTACAGCCGGGCTTTGGTGGATGGACTTCAAAAAAACTATCCTAGTTATCAATATTTTTTATTTGACCAAAAAGAAGATTCTCAATATTATCCAAATTCTGAAATAGTAAAACCACAAATAACAAACTTTTTGTGGCGCTCTGCTTTTTGTATAAAACAAATCAATGCTTTAGAGCTAGATGTTTTTCATGGATTGAGCAATCAATTGCCTTTTGGAAAATGGAATGTAAACACAAAGAAAATTGTTACTATACATGATGTCATATTTAAAACCCATCCAGAAAAATATCCACTTTTAGACAGAATTAACTATGATATAAAAACCTCGAAAGCTATAAATATTGCAGATAAAATTATTGCAACAAGTCATTTTACTGCAAAAGACATAATGAAGCATTATGAATTGGACTCTAGAAAGTTGGAAGTGGTTTATCAATCATGCGATGATGGATTTTGGCAAGAAAAAAAAGAAAGTGAATTAAATGAATTTAGAAATAACCACAAATTAAATCAACCGTTTTTACTTTATGTTAGCAGTTTTACACAAAGAAAAAACCATTTAGAACTTATAAATGCTTTTGCCAAAATTGACAACAAAGATGTTCCGTTAGTTTTAATTGGGCAAAAAGGAGAAGCTTTGGAATCCATTATAAAATTAATTGAATCACTTAAACTACAAAATCGAGTAAAAATATTGAATAATTTAAACAAAAATGACTTAATATCTGCCTATCAATGTGCCAATTGGTTTGTTTATCCAAGCTTAATTGAGGGATTTGGTATCCCAATTTTAGAGGCAATGACAAGTAATTTACCTATTTTGGCATCAGATATTGAAGTTTTCAGAGAAGTTGCAAGTCCAGATGTTCAATTTTTTGACTTAAAAAACAATTCTGAACTTTGTTCCAAATTAAATAATTTGCTTGTAATCAATAAGTTAAATTACTCAAGTCATTTAGAAAAATATAAAAAGGAAGAAATTTCAAAACAATTAATGTCAATTTACAAAGAATCGTAAAATAGTTGTAATTTTGGCACAGAAATTGAAAATTATATTATCATGAAATTAAACAAAATAAAATCTATTTTTGCAGCTTTATTATTATTTATGTCAATAGAATCAAGTGATGCACAAGTAAAAGATGGTTTGTACGCCAAGTTTGTAGTAACAAAAGGTACAGTTTTAATCGAATTATATCCAGATAAAGCACCGTTAACAGTGTGTAATTTTGTTGGATTAGCCGAAGGCAAAATCAACAACAATGCAAAAGCTGCTGGTGTTCCATATTATAACGGATTAAAATTTCACAGAGTAATTAGCGTTGCCAATGGCGATGGACAAGATTTCATGGTGCAAGGTGGCGACCCTAAGGGTAATGGCACAGGTGGCCCTGGATATTCTTTTGGAGATGAATTTCATCCAAGTTTAAAGCATGATGCTCCTGGTTATTTATCAATGGCAAATTCTGGTCCTAGCACTAATGGTAGTCAGTTTTTTATCACGATTGTGGCTACTCCATGGTTAGACAACAAACACACTATTTTTGGAAAAGTTGTCGAAGGTCAAAACATTGTAAATTCAAGTAAAACTGGTGATGACATTTTTAGTGTTGAAATAATTAGAAAAGGCGAAAAAGCTAAAAAATATGTTGCCAATCAAGCGGAGTTTGATAAATTAAAAGATGCAACAACGGGCAATCTATTAAAATCCAAAGCAGATGCAAAAGTAAATGCAGAAAAAGAATTTGAAACTTATGTTAAAACAAACTTCCCTACTGCATTGAAAACTTCTTCTGGCCTATGGTATGTAATAGAGCAAGCAGGAACTGGCGAAAGAGCCGTTGCCGGAAAAAATGTAAAAGTACATTACGCAGGAAAACTTGCCGATGGAACTGAATTTGATAATTCTTATAAAAGAAATGAGCCAATTGGTTTCCAATTAGGTTCGCAACAAGTAATTGCAGGTTGGGATGAAGGGATTGCTTTAATGAGTGTTGGAGCAAAATACAAATTGATAATCCCACACTATTTAGGTTATGGTGAGCAAGGCGATGGTGATGTAATTCCGCCTTTCGCAACCCTTATTTTTGACACTGAATTAGTTGAAGTAAAATAAAAAAACAATGATTAGTTATAATACTGATGAACTTTCTGTGCAGAGAGTTCATCAGTTATTGCTTGGCAGTGTTGGCCCTAGGCCAATATGTTTTGCAAGCACCGTTGATAAAAATGGTAAAAGAAATTTAGCGCCATTTAGCTTTTTCAATGTTGTGAGCGCAAACCCACCTATCCTTGTTTTTGCCCCCAACAACAGCGGAAGAACCGGAGAACCAAAACATACCTATTTGAACATAAAAGAAGTTGCTGAGGTTGTTGTAAATATTGTAAATTTCAATATGGTGCAACAAATGTCTTTGGCTAGTTCGCCTTATTCAAAAGAAACGGATGAGTTTTTGAAGGCTGGATTTACACCAGTTGCTTCAGATTTAATAAAACCATTCAGAGTAAAAGAAAGCCCTGTTCAATTGGAATGTAGGGTAGAAAATGTGATTGAATTTGGAAAAGAAGGCGGTTCGGGAAATTTGATTATTTGTCGAGTTGTAAAAATTCATGTTGACGAAAGTATCTTAACAGAAAACGAACAAATTGACCAAACGAAGATAGATTTGGTGGCTCGCATGGGCGGCAATTGGTATTGTAGAGCCCATGGTGACGCATTATTTGAAATAGAAAAACCTTTAACTACATGTGGAATTGGAATTGATGTATTACCTATTCACATTAGAAATAGTGAAATTCTTTCTGGAAACGACCTTGGTATTTTAGGAAACATAGAGACCATTCCTAGCGAAATAGAAATTGAAACTGCTAGCAAGGAAATGGGTAAAATAAATTGGTCAACTGCCAAACAGTTAATTCAAAATGGCGATGGGCGAAAAGCTTTAGCTTGGCTTTGGTCAAATAATTTCTAAAGGCCCTTCTCCAATTTTGTTTTTAAACAAAACCCCATCTTGACAAAACTGCTTTAGTTCATTTTCAATAAACCTCTCTACAATTGTGTTGTCTTTTTCTAAGCTTAGAAAATGGACATTTGCACCTGCATCAAGCGTAAATGCAACTTTCTGATTGGTTTGATTCCTAAAACCAAGTATTAATTCAATAATTTTTAGCGTGTTAGGTTTCATTAAAATGAAAGGCGTTGGCGAACTCATCATCAACGCATGAAGTTGCAATGCCTCTGCCTCCACTAAACTTATAAATGCATCTTGGTTGCCCGACTTTAAAATATCAAGCAATATTTCTGTATTTTTAAAAGCCTCCAAATAGCGTTGCTGCGCAAAGATGTGTTCGTTTAACAAAGCATGTCCTTTGGAGCTAGATACAGATTTTTGACCTTTTTCTACAATTAAAATAGTGTCGCTGATTGATTTGAAATTATCGTGAACAATATTGTCGATGTTGACTGCATATTCATCACTTGATTCGGCTATGGAAAGTGTTTTTCCCCAAAGATTAAATCCACCATAAACACTTCGGCAAGCGCTGCCCGAGCCTATACGGGCCCAAAAAGATGCGGTTTTTTTAAAATCAAAATTATCTTTGCCTACGATTTGCTGATGCAAGGAACCTAAATTAAGTGCTAAAGCACTAAATGCAGATGCAGAAGAAGCAATGCCGCTGCTGTGCGGAAATGTATTGCTCGAATTTATTTTTAAATGAAATTGCCCCATCCATTGAAACTGGGCTGATATTTTATCTAAAAATGGACGGATTTTCGCTTCAAACTGTGGATTGGCTTTGTTTTCGAACAAAAACTCGAAACTAATACCCGTTTGGTTTTCGTTGTATTCTGCTTGAATGCTTGTGTCAGAAATGGCTTGGTTGAGGGTGAAACTTATGGATGGATTGCATGGCAACTGATTGCCTTTTTTCCCCCAATATTTTACTAATGCTATGTTTGATGGGCTTTGCCAATGGCTGCTAAAAATGTTTGTTTGTAAATTCATTTTAATCGATTAAATCTTTGAATGTATAGATTTTGTTAAACCCTTTTTCTTTAAAATAGTTTTCTGTGTTTTCGCCAGTTGCCAAAATATAATCGCCCCCCCAAGCGCCAAGGCTTTTTATTGAACCTTTAAAATCGTTGAATAATTCTTGTTTAATAGTCGGTTTGTTTAAAAACTCGGAAGTTTCGGTTTCGGCTAGTTCTATTAACAAGCAAAACTCGAAATAGTCTTCGTTGATGGCTATTAGTTTGCTAAGTTTGCTGAGTTGCATAACCTGGCTGATTGTTGGATGGCGGCTATTTTCAGATATAGATTGTCGGCTGTTTTGTTTTTTATTTAAATGAATAAAAAACAGTTTGTCGGTAAAGTTTTTGTTCCAATTTACGACTTCAATTTTAGGCTCACTGCCGTTCATGGTGTATAAAAGTGGCTTGCCTATTTGGGCAACCGCCACATCAAAACCACTTCCTTTGAAGGCATTGAAATGCAAAGCGAATGGATTTATATTTGCCCATTGGGCAATATTGTTAGTGAGGGTGGAGCTGCTACCAAACCCGTCCTGCAAATCAAATTCGAGGTAATTATCTACCTTATAATTTCCTTTTTTTGCCAAAAAAAAAGGATTTAACACTTTAGCATTGATTAAAAATCGCTGCAAATGCAGTGCAATATGTCTGTCGTTGGTTTCTAAGACAATTAAATTAGGCAGACTAAGCAAACAAGAGAACCAACAGTCTCCATCAACACCAAAACTGCTCCAATCAATAGAATAATTATCACTTTCGGTAAATTCGGTGATCATTTTTTGCCCTTTTTTAACCGGCAAAGAAAAACAAACAGCACCGTGCAACACTGCATACTCGCCTGCTAACATTAATTTTCCGTGGCTGTAAAAAGTTTGATGCATTCTTTTGTAAATTGGATACAAAACTAAATCTTTTAATCTAAAAAACTTAGCATAAAACGCATTTTATATAAATAAGCTATTCAATTTTTATAAATTGCTTTTGATATATTTGATTACTAACGCTGATTTTTATATAGTACACGCCATTACTCCATCTTTCCGTATCGATGTTTTCTTGAGTGGTTTCAATGTTTTTTGCAAACACAAGCTTACCAATTGCATCATAAACTTCTATTTTAAACGGTTCAGATTCATTTGTTAAATTAAGGCTTTTTCCAAAAGGATTTGGAAAAATAACTATTTTATCGTTTTCGGTATTTTTTATAGCAGAGAAATTTGGAAGTGTTATAGACTGCAATGTTGTATTAATACAACCTGTTGCATTTGTTGTGGTTAAACTTACTGAAACTGAACTTGCATTATAAGGCCTCATGTCAATAATTTGGGGTTGAACTAAAAAGGAATCGGTGTTATTTATCAACCATTTATATTTTAAATAAGAAGTCTCCATTGGCGTAAATGTATAATTATACCAATTTTTTACAAAACTAAATTGCGCATCTGTTGTATCAAAAGCTTTTATTAGCAATGGGCCATAGATTTTTGAACATTCGCCTAATTTGGCATTTACTAATAACAAATCGCCTGTTTTTAAATTTTGATAATTAAAACTTGAATTACTGCTATTAGCAACCTCAATTCCATTTAATAAAAATTGATAATTTGCAAATAGATTGTTTACAGTGTAAATGTAATTATTGCTACATAAAGCCAAGTTTTGGGGCCCGCTGTTTGAAATATTTGGCGAAACATCAACCCTATAGGCAATTTTTTCTATAATTGGTTGACAATTGAGGGAAGCACTATCAATGAGTTTAATTAAAAGCGTGTCGCTTCCTCCTGGCGTAAAAGTATAAATAGTATCAGTTAGGAAAGCTCCGTTAGCAAAAGAAACAGAATATTTAGATTTATAAAGACCCGATAAAACAATGCTTAAAGAATTGCCTTTACAAACGCGTCTTTGAGGGCTAATTGTATAAGTTAAATTAGAACAATCATTTGTCTTCACAATTAAAGTACTATCGGCAATTTGACAAAAATTGTTTTGGTTAAATCTCAATACAACATTATAGGTTGTTGCAGACGAAAGTCCGTTTATTTCAAGCGATGAGTCAGTGGTTGTGGAATTAAATTGAGATTGATTTAAACTAAATGAATAAGCAATAATGCCAACTTTCTTTTTCCAATTGATTAAAATTTTTGATGTTGTTTTTTGAATAGTAATATTATCGGGATATTGGGCTTTTTCCACTGCAATATTTAAATTATTAGAATTGGAACTTAAACATGAGGCAGATGATTTTGCAACTGCATAAACCACGGTGTTTTGTGTCCCAAAAATAGCAATTTTTTTATTAATAGATTTTTCATAAAGTTGATTGTTTACATACCAGAATAAAGTATCTAAATTACTACCTGAAGCTGTAAAGGTGTCATTAAAAAAATTGCAAAAAGTGCTTCTATTGGTTTTATTCACTATTGAAATAATTGGAGTAGGTGCAACATTTAAGGTAAAGGTTGGACTTAAACTTGAACACCCGTTAATTGTAGATGTAAATCTTACATTATAAATGCCTGAATCTTTAAGAAAAACAGTTCTGGTTGGCTTATTATTTGGCAACCATAAATAATCAATATTACTAGCATTGGCTGCAGAAACTAATATTGAGTCGCCATTACAAATTCGGGCAGACGAGCCGCTGCTAATTGAGGCTGCTGGCGATTGAACCAAATTAATTCTTAAGGTATCGGGAAAACTAATGCCTTTTGCATTTCTAACATTTAAAATGGCTAGTTTTTGTCCAGCAGATGTCCAAACGACATTTGGGTTTTGCTGCGTACTCGTTGCTGGAGTACCGTTAATAAATCGCCATGCGTATGAAGTTGGAGAATTTGTGCCGCTGCCATTAAAAACAATATTTGAGTTATTGCAAAGTGGGTTTGTTGTTGTGCTTGCTGTTGCTTTTGGCAATAAAGTTGATGGATTAATGTCAAATGTTTTTCCATAAACGGCATCACCACTGTTTTGACCATTATTATTGGCTGACATTACAACCACATAAAAAGTCACCTTCCCAACGACACTGTTTGGCGCTTTCCAGCTAAATGTCCATCTTGTGCTATCTGTTCCGACTGTTGAGGTGCCAGTGGGGGTATGTTGAATATATTCTCTAGTTTTTGAACTAATATTGGCTGTTACTTTGCTAGTTCGTGAATTTAAGTTTGTAAAAGTGCCAATAGGATCGTTGCTGCTATTTAATGCTGTAATTTGAAATCCAAATTTTGAAATGCCTGTTTGTTTGTAGGTTAATTCTATTGTGTAAGTAGAGTCGGGGATGTAACCATTGCCAGTAAAATTGCCTTTTAATCGCAAATTGTTTAATGCAGTGCCTGTTGTTGTAACCGAACCGCCATGGCAAGACACACAACTGCTTTCATTTGGGGCATTGCTATAACCTCCGCCTGGGCCGCTGTTGTTGTTAATAGCACTTGTTAACACAAAAATAAAAACACAGCCGATAGCAATATTCAATAGTAGTTTTTTCTTCATTTTAATAATATATAAGATGCGAATTTAAGCCAAATTTAATCTTACTCCCCTTTCAATAATAAAAAATGACATGAAAATGACACAATTTAAATAAGGTTTTCTATTTCTTTAAAAAATTTTGCTAATGGAAAACCCATGATATTGTAGTAACATCCTTCTATTTTTTGAATGCCAACATAGCCAATAAACTCTTGAACACCATAGGCTCCTGCTTTGTCTAAGGGTTTATATTTAGTTAAATAATAATCTATAATTTCTTCGGAAAGGGAATTGAATTGAACTTTGCTTTCGTCAAAAAAGGAGAAAGTGGTTTTGTTTGTTTTTAGGGTTACGGCTGTGTAAACGGTGTGTTCATTGCCGGATAATTGAAGAAGCATTTGCTTGGCTTCTTGCATGTTTTCGGGTTTGTTTAGTACTTTATTTTTTAGCCAGACAATTGTGTCTGAGGTTACTAAAACCTCGTTTTCTGCCAATGGAAGCTGATAGGCGGCCGCTTTTTTTTGGGAAAGAAAAAGGGGGATTTCTTGGGCTTGCAAGGATGGATCAAAGGTTTCTTCGACATCTATTTTTATGATGGAAACATCAAAACCGCAGTCCTTCAACAAGTGTTGTCTGCGAGGACTTTGCGAGGCTAGTAATATTTTTTTTGTGAAGGCTTTCATTTGTTTAGGTTAAAATTAAATTGACCACTCCCACAACAATAATTATCTTTAAGTAAAGGCTCACTTTATCGAAATCGTGGCTGGTTTTGCCTTTGGAAACTTCGTTCAACAAATAGAACAAAGAGAAAGTTATGAGGGCCATTAACCCAGCGCTGGCATACATTTGAACACCCCAAGCCAAAAAAGCATAGATGGAACAAAACAACAATTCGATGCCTATGAAAGCATAAATCAGGATTTTAGCACCCTTAACCCCCGCCACAATTGGGTAGGTTTTGTAGCCCGCTTTGGCATCGCCTTCCATGTCTTGAATGTCTTTCACTATCTCTCGAATAACGCTGATGATGAACGCAAAAACAATGTATCCAAAAAAGTTCAGCCAACCCACTTGGGTGCTTGGTTTGATAACAAAAACACAAGCAGCCACCACGGCTGCACTACACATTGCCACCAACAAATTGCCCAAAATGGGTACTCCTTTTAAATAAATAGCATATAAATACAGCAAGCCAATAATACATGCATTTACGACCAAATAATCTTTGCTTAGCCAAAAGCTGAGGCCCAAAGAGGCCGCAATTAGCGCAACATAAAGCAGTTTTGAGTTCCGTTCCGTCCACACATCAGGGATAAAAACCTTGCTTGGTTTGTTTATTTTATCCGCCTCAATGTCATACAAATCATTGATAACATAGCCGCCTGCTGCTGTCAATATGGCAGGCAACATGAGCTTTATAACATCCAACCAATAGAAAGCATTTTGGCCATCAGCATATTTAAAACACACCAACAAAATGGTGAGCGCAATGATGCCCAAATTGATTGGTCTGATAATTGCAATTTTCTTTTTCACACAACAATATTGCAATTTATATTTTATATTGCCAATGTTTTTGTTTTCACACATGTTTAAAACTTATTTTAAAATTCCTACATTATTTCTGCTAAGCCTGGTTTTGGGCTTTTTTATACAGTCATTTTACAAATCTTTTTTTCAACTACTAGCCCTTTTTCCTCGCAACCTTCAACATTTGCCAGGCATTTTTGGCATGGTGTTTTTGCATTCAAACCTCATGCACCTTTTGTCTAATTTATTGCCCCTTAGCATTTGTTTGTATGGAATATATTTTTTTTACAACACAATAGCTACCAAAATACTGCTAACAAATTGGTTTTTTTCAGGCCTATTTATTTGGCTGCTTGCTCGCCCATCTTTCCATATTGGCGCTAGCGGCCTGGTTTATGCCCTCATTTTTTTCATCCTCATTAGCGGCCTAATCCGCAAAAACAAACAGCTTTTGGTGTTTGCGTTCATCAACCTAACGCTGCAAAGCGGCCTTATTTGGGGCATGGTGCCGCAAGACAATCAAATCAGTTGGGAAAGCCATTTGATTGGCGGAATTGTTGGCTCGGCATTGGCCATTTTGTACCGTAAACAAGGCCCTCAACGCGACCGCAACCATTTTTCTAAAGATGAGGAAACAGACGATGGAGAGGATGAATATGAGCGTGTTGTGGATCATTTTTAGGGTTTTAGGGGGGGATGTGTTTTGCAGGCGCTAAACATTGTTCCCTTGTGGGTTCTGTCATTCTGAGGAACTATCAACATTGCTGAATTGTGGGTTCTGTTATTCTAAGGAACAATCAAAATTGTTCCCTTGTGGGTTCTGTCATTCTGAGGAACAATCAACATTGTTCCCTTGTGGGTTCTGTCATTCTGAGGAACGAAGAATCTCACATAATGATTGACACTCAAAATATTGAAATGCTAGTCCCCATTCATTAGCAGGGATTCTTCGTTCCTCAGAATGACAAAGCCAAAAGAATTGTGGGTTCTGTCATTCTGAGGAACAATCAACATTGTTCCCTTGTGGGTTCTGTCATTCTGAAGAACAATCAACATTGCCGAATTGTGGGTTCTGTCATTCTGAGGAACGAAGAATCTCACATACTGATTGACACTCAAAATATTGAAATGCT